>Ga0209540_10000060_pt1 | contig 147147 bp, 139 predicted proteins | sample BarGraIncu01121A_FD_184501 | JGI IMG/M metagenome (GOLD analysis project Ga0209540, IMG submission 184501) | Arctic peat soil microbial communities from Barrow, Alaska - Barrow Graham LP Incubations 011-21A (SPAdes) (version 2) | ecosystem: Environmental > Terrestrial > Soil > Wetlands > Peat...
TCGAAGCTATTAAAGACTACTTAGAAAATCATAACCAAAATCCAAAGGTCTTCGTCTGGAGCGCTCCGGTTGAGCGTATTTTGGCAAAGATCGCCAAATGTAAAGAAGTGTTGGACGCACTACACTAGCGGCATTCAAGGAAAACATCAAGAAAGCAAATAGTGGTAATAATGTAGAAAATGAAACTATTTATGAATTCCTAAAGCACTTCCATCTGTTGGGTTTTGATTTAGATATCAAATCGGGCGTAACCCTTGCGCTACTACATTCGTTAATAGGTCAATATTCTAGAGATAAAGCGGCTTCTATTTGGGCTCAACTGGTTGACGAAGTACAATCGGCCAATAAAAATGCTGGAACCATCACTCCCGAAAATCTACCCGAAGACATAAAGGAAGCATTTAAGCAGCCCACATTTTCTCGCATTCCTAAAGAACTCTCAGTAAAACCATCTGAACCTGTGAAAACAGTCTGGGGGCAGCATCAGCATGCTACAGATCTTGCATTAGCAAATTTAGTCGGTGCTTGGAACGAGAAAAACAAAGCAGATATCGCCATCCTGAGTAGGATTACAACTGAAAGTTATTTAACTTGGGCACCAAAAGCCAGAGAAATACTTCAACTTTCAGATAGTCCATTTTTACTAAAAAATGGACTTTGGGAGATCGGCGACCGTACGAGTCTATGGACTGCACTAGGTTCACGCATATTTGATCAAAACTTGGATATTTTCAAAGAATCAGTTGTCGCTGTACTGACCGAGCATGATCCTTCATTTGAGCTACCTAAAAATGAAAGGTATGCAGCGAGTATTCATGAAAAAATTCTGACTCATTCTCCTGCCCTAAGAAAAGGCTTAGCCGAAGGATTGGCTTTACTTGGAAACAGACCTGATGAGTTAGTCAATTGCACATTAGGAAAAGCTGTGGATACCGCCGTTCTGACTATCCGTGAAATTTTCGCAAACGCAGATTGGGTGATGTGGGGCAGCTTGAATAACCTGCTCCCAATATTAGCAGAGGCTGCACCGGATGAGTTTCTAAATTCTGTAGAAAGAGCGTTTCTTTTATCGCCTTGCCCATTTGATGAGCTATTTTCACAGGAAGGAGACAGCTTTACTGGTGGCAACTATCTGACCGGCCTACTTTGGGCCCTTGAAGGACTCGCATGGGAGGAAAAATACCTGGTCCGCGTGTGCATAGTTCTTGGTGAACTTGCCAGCCATGATCCAGGCGGAAAATCAGCTAACCGACCTGACAATTCGCTTTCTACAATCTTACTCCCGTGGCTTCCCCAAACCATTGCACCAATTGATAAACGTAAGGTCGCAGTTAAAACACTCTGCAAAGAGTGGCCAGAAATCGCGTGGAAACTCATCATTAACCTTCTGCCCAATCAGCTTCAGACTTCCTTGGGGTCACATCGGCCGTTATGGCGTAAAAAAATTCCAGAAGATTGGGGAAAAGGAATCACACAGAAAGAATATTGGGAACAAGTATCATTCTATTCTGAACTAGCTGTTTCAATGGCAAACTATGATATTGCCAAGCTTGGCCAACTTATTGACCATTTCGATGATCTCCCTAAGCCTTCTTTTGATAGCTTGATTGAGGTTTTGTCTTCGGATACCGTCATGGGTCTGCACGAAAATGAGCGTTTAAATCTTTGGGACAGATTAACGAAATTCACCTCTAAACATAGACGTTTTTCTGACGCTAAATGGGCACTGAATTCGGAATTGCTATCTACAATCGAGGTAATTTCCAACAAATTGGCTCCATCGAATCCACTGAACCTATATCAACACTTATTCTCTGATGACGACATTGACCTCTACGAAGAAAACGGCAACTGGGAAGAACAACGAAAGAAACTCGATGAACGCCGCCAAAAAGCAATATCTGAAATATTGAATCTCAATAACATCGATTCTGTATTTAAATTCGTTCAGTCTGTCGAATCACCAGCCCAGGTTGGAAATTCTCTTGGGTGTATTGTTAATGAAGAAATTGATAAGATTTTGCTGCCAGCATATTTAGTTTCAGAAAATCGCAAGCTTGCGTCCTTCATAAGCGGATATATCTGGAGCCGTCACCATACTAATGGGTGGTCGTGGGCTGATAAGTTAGACAAGTCAGGTTGGAGCATCGAACAGATTGGTCAATTTCTCATCCACCTGCCATTTATAAAAGAAACGTGGGATCTGGTAAACAAGTGGCTGAGAGATTCTCAAAACGAATATTGGCTAAAAACCAATGCAAATCCCTACCAAGCTGGGGGGGACTTAAGCATTGCCATTGGCAAACTGATTGAGCATGGAAGACCCAATGCAGCAATTAAGTGCTTGGATAGAATGCGAACCGCCAAGCTACCAATCGATGTAGCCCAATGTGTAAGTGCATTACTCGCCGCTTTGTCTTCATCAGAACCATCCTATTCAATGGATGCATATCATGTGGTGGAAATCATCAAGGCACTACAAAAAAACCCCCAAGTTGCTCCTGATGATCTTTTTCGTGTGGAATGGGCTTACTTACCCTTGTTGAATCACTACCATGGAGCTGCTCCAAAATTATTGGAAAGTCGTCTTGCCAGTGACCCGGAGTTTTTCTGCGAAGTTATTCGGACAATTTATCGCTCAAAGAAAAGTGATGACGCTACCAATGAGCCATCTGAGGAGAAAAAATCGATTGCATCAAATGCTTGGCGATTGCTCGATGAGTGGCGCACTCCTCCTGGAATGCAGGAAGACGGCAGTTTCAACAGTACTCATTTCTCAAACTGGCTTCAGCGAGTGAAAGTGATTTGTACTGAATCAGGGCATTTGGAGGTTGCATTAATCAAAATAGGAAGGGTGCTTATCCATTGCCCATCGGATAAAAGTAAGTTGTGGATTAACCACACGGTAGCAGATGCACTGAATGCAAAAGATGCAGAAGCTATGCGAAGTGGATTCAATATAGGAATATTTAACTCACGCGGTGTTCATTGGGTTGATCCCTCAGGAAAACCAGAGCGAGAGCTTGCCAATCAATATCGACAAAAAGCCAAAGATGTCGAAAACGCTGGGTACCAGCGATTGGCAGTTACTTTAAGAGAACTAGCAGATAGTTATGACAGAGAAGCCGAACGTGTCATTGCTGAACATAAAAAGGATAATTTGGACGGTGAATAGGAGCTTACCCAACAAATCGTCCCAAGGAAGGTCATATTTGTAGGGGGGGCATAGGGTCGAGTCTCCAGGTTCCAGAAATCATCATCGCCCATCACCCCAGCAATGCCATTTTTCTTAATTCTTTCTCCACCTTTGTCACCAGCTTTCGAAATAATTTTATTTTTGAATAATTTCTTTTTTAATTAAGAAAAAGGGGGCCATAGGGGTTCGGTCTCCAGGTTCCAGAAATCATCATCGTTCCTCATCCCGGCTTTCAGATCGGCAACTAAAAACATCTCCGGAATAGTTGCGGGCAGAGGGGCCTATTTTTTTTGCTTTTTGATCTTTTTTAAATATTTCAGATCTTCCAGATCCTTGGGCCGGCCAGCCGCTTTCTTCATGCGGATCATGTCTTCCAGGCAAGGGAAATAAACATCGGTTTCTCCGAATTTGGCGCTGATCTTGTTCTGCCAGATCTCCTCGAAGGTTACACCTTTGACAAAAGGGTGGATGTCGGTTTCCACCAGATATTGACGGATCAGAAGCTTGTTTTTCAACAGATCATCATGGCTGACATCGCTAAGATCATAGCCGAAATTCTGCAGCGCTTTTTTCAGTCTTTTGATATTTTCCATTTCAGCTTTGACAAAAATGTCGATGTCCAGCGTGGCGCGCGCATAGCCATAAACCGGAAATGCGGTGGCGCCGATCACCACAAAATCAACCTTATTTTCTTTTAAGGATTTCAGCAGCTTTTCGGTGTCCATTTTGCTCCAGCAAATTCCTCATTTCCCGGCTTTTTTTTCGCATCAGCAGAAAACGTTCCTTTATTGTCAGGGAAAGCAGATAGTGCAGTTCGAAATCCATTTCTTTTTTTTCGTCGTCTTTTTTCAGCAAAAGAATTTTGCCATTCGCTTTTTTACCCATGGTCATATTTTACCATATTCCTCAGTGGCAGTCATCTGGATAAAAGCCGGAAGTCTCCCCCTCGGTGCTTTACTTCTTCACCAACATAAAGGTGATTATAATTCGATTTCCATTCGACTGCTGATAATGTTAGTCCCTTATAGCAAATTTTCGACTATATTTAAAAAGAAAATTTGCTATCTAAGGGACTTATATTGCGAAGCAATGTTAGAGGAAACTGTGATATTTTGAAGAATGCAGCGGGTGAGATTGACATACGAGGGGGCGCTTCATCATGCGCTGAGCCGGGGGCATGGCGGCAAAAAGATATTTTCCGATTCACGATTGAAAGAAACTTTCATCGATCTGTTGGCAGAGACATCCCGAGAACCATAGGGGGAAGGTCTCCAGGTTCCAGAAATCATTAAGGGCGGCTTCGCTTGCTCTATGTTCGTTTGTTCTGTTTTTTCCTTTTTTGTAAAATCTATTTGACAAAAAAGCCATTTTTTGTTAAATATAAGGCATGAAACGCGAAATCGAAACTAAATTGCTGCAAATGCTGGATCCACAGTCTCCCAATCGGGTGATTGTGATTGAAGGCGCAAGGCAAGTCGGTAAATCCTACCTGGTTAACCAGGTACTGCAATCACAAACACTGCCGGTGCTGGCGTTTGATCTGGAAAAGAAAAAAAGACTGCGCAACCAAATCGATCAAACAGTCGAATTCGCGGATTTTCAAAACCTGATGTTCGACCAGTACGGACTGAAAAGACCGTCCATCCTTTTTTTCGATGAAGCCCAGGAAAGCTTGAAATTAGCCAGCTACATCCGTTCATTCAAAGAAGATTGGCCGGATATCCGGGTAATTCTGACCGGATCATCGATGAATCGTTTTTTTATGCAGACCGAACGCATGCCAGTCGGTCGCACCCAGAGCTTAACCGTTTTCCCCTTCAATTTCACTGAATTCGTTCGCTGCGTTAACGGCGAGGAATTGGCCGATTTCATTTACTCGGCACCCGAAAAAATTACCGCCTCACGCCATCGGTTGCTGCTGGAACTTTTCGATCAATATCTGCAGGTTGGCGGCTATCCCGAAGCAGTGCTTGCCCACAAAAACCACCAATCCGTTGTTCCGCTTTTGGATGAAATATTGGCCGGACTGGAAGAGGATTTTCGCCGCAAGGAAACTTTTCAACCCGAATTATTCCGCAATATCCTGCAGAGCATCGCCAATCATATCGGCAGCCTTTCCAAGCTTACCCAATTTGAAACTACTAAATATTCGGCCACAAAAATAATTGCCGCCATGAAGGGCTGGCATTTGATTCTGGAGGTAAATCAATTGACGCTGAATCCGTTGCACGCAAAATTTTTGCCCAAGCGTTATCTTCATGATGTTGGTATGGTGAATCGCCTGCGTTCCCTGGCCATTCCCCCCATATCAATTCTGGATACCATCGACCCTTTCCTGCGTATCCCTCTGGGCGGTCTTTTTGAAAATGCGCTGCTGATAAATCTGCTGGCCGGGGAGTCGGCTCACTTTCAGGTCGCAGCCTGGAAAATGGGTAGGAACAGCGATATCGAAATTGATTTTCTCATGGATTTTCCGGAATATGCCGCTAAAATCCCCATTGAATGCAAAGCTGCCGTATCGCTGAAAAACAAACACTATAAAAATCTCATGCATTATCTCGCTTTGACCAAACAGAAATTTGCCGTCGTAGTTTCCGCTGCTCCTTTTGAAATAATTACTAACGCTGCCAAGCAGACTGTTTTAAACCTGCCTGTTTATCTGGCCAGCAAGGAAAATATCAAAAACTATTATCAAAAAAATCTAAAATAATTCATTTGGAATGCAGAAAGTCAGAGTTTACCCCACGGTGCTTTACTTCTTCACCAGCACAAAAGTGATTGTAATTCGCTTTCCATTCGACTATTGATAATGTTAGGGGAAGCCATAGGGGTTCGGTCTCCAGGTTCCAGAAATCATCATCGCTCCTCACCCCAACAATGCCATTTTCCTTAATTCTTTCTCCACCTTTGCCACCAGCTTGCGAAATAATTTATTTTTTGCGGAATTGGCGCATAAATTATTCCGTGGTATAATTTATTTATGGATAAGAAAGAAATTGCAAAATATTGGATAAAATCCTCGGATAACGATTTTGCAACCATGAACTATTTATACAAAGGCAAAAATTATCCCTGGGCGTTATTCATCGGACATATCGTGATTGAAAAATTACTGAAAGCCTATTACACAAGAAATATTGATACAAATACGCCTTATCTACATGATTTATTGCGTATTGCCGAAAAGGCAAAACTTAGCCTTTCAGAAGAACAAAAAAATTTCCTCGATACTTTAACAAGCTTCAACATAAAAGCGCGTTATGATGACTATAAATTGAAATTTTATACGCTGTGCACGAAAAAATTTGCCAGCGAACATGTCGCTAAAATAAAGGAATTCAGGCTATGGATAAAAAAAATGCTTTAAAAATAGCCAAGGATTACGTTGGCTTCCTTGTTTCTCAGCGGCATTATAACGTGAAGGAGGCCTTTTTGTTTGGTTCGTATGGTCGAAACAATTTTAATAATGACAGCGACATTGACATCGCTCTCGTCCTGGAAGGGTATAAAGATACTATAAGAGAGCTGTCAAATTTAATGCGACTGCGCAGAAATTTTGACCTGCGCATAGAACCCCATCCAATCGCTAAAAAAGACTTTACCAGCAGCAACCCTTTCGCTAAAGAAATAAGAAAAGGGTATAAGATTTTATAAATTAACGAGAACCATAGAGATCAGGTCCCAGGTTCCAGAAATCATCATTGGCCCTTCACCCCAAAAAAGCCATCAATCCTTCATTATCCGGCGCTTCATGACTTCCTTGGCCAGTCGTTCCGCTAAACGCCGGCTGGATTTATCCGCATATTCACGATCATGATCTCCATGATGTCATCGACATTTACCAAACTCAAAACCAGCGGCGAAGACTCGGCCCGCATATCTCTGCAAAATTTCATCTTCCAGGTCAAGTTCCTGAAGTAGCCCCGGGCATCCGCTCCGGGGAAGAAAACATCAGTTGAAGATCAAGGCCGTACCGGCCCGCGAAGCCCTGGCCTGGTCACTCAATATTCCCGCCATCCGCATGCTGCAGCAATACGGCATTCCCCGCTTCTACAACCTCCTTAAAAAATGGGGTATGACCACACTTACCCGGCCGCCTGGAGGTTATGGCTTAACCCTAATCCTGGGTGGCGCCGAAGGAACCTTATTCCAGATCACCCGCATGTATGCCGGCCTCGTCCAACTGGCAATGGGTGACACGGGCAAACGGAGCGAAATCCGCCTGCTGCCTACTGACAAAATACGCCCGCTGCCCATGAACGTCTCGGTCCGGGCGCCGCCTTTCTCACACTGGAAGCCCTGACCGAAGTGAACCGGCCCGATCAGGAAGGGTTTTGGAAACAGTTCAGCTCCTCGAAATGGGCGGCCTGGAAAACAGGCACCAGCTTCGGCCTCCGCGACGCCTGGTCGGTGGGCATGACTCCCGCCTACACTGTCGGTGTCTGGGCGGGAAATGCCGATGGTGAGGGAAATCCAAATCTAACCGGACTTTCCACCGCCGCCCCGGTTCTTTTTGATATCCTGCAGACTTTGGATACCGGGGGCGCCATCCCGGCACCGAATCTCTGGCTGCAAGAAATCACCGTGTGCCGGGATTCCGGTTTCTTGGCCACCGATCTTTGCCCGACCACGACCGTGAGCATGCCGCGCGAGAGTCATTTCACACTAAGCTGCCCTTATCACCAGCTAATACATCTGGACCGGAGCCAGCGCTATCGGTCGATTCGCGCTGCGAATCAATCGAGCGCATGGTCCATATCCCCTGGTTCGTTTTGCCGCCGCTACCGGAATACTATTTCCGCCGCTATCACCCGGAATACCGCACTTTACCCCTGTACCGACATGATTGCGCGGCCCTCATCCAGGAGGCCGAGAGCGGCAGGCAGGTCATGAGCCTGGTCTATCCCGAGGTGAACACCGCTGTCTATATTCCCGTGGACCTGGACGGCAAACCGGGCCAGGCAGTTTTCGAAGCCATTCACCGCCAGCCCGAGACCACCATCTACTGGCACATTGACGACCGCTATTTGACCGCCACCCGCCAGTTCCACCAGATTACCGTCAATCCGGGACCGGGCCAACACCTGCTGGTTTTGGTCGACGAACAAGGCAGGCGCCTGGAGCGCCGCTTTCTGGTCCTCAACCGCAGCCGCTGATATTCCTTATTCCTTGTTGAGCGTGAAGGTGATCGTGACCGTGAAAACCACGGATTTGGCTTTGCCATTCTCGACATAGGGCTCATAAACCCATTGTTTCACGGCAGTGAGCGCAGCATCGTTCAGGAGCGGAGAGGGTGACTTGATTATCCGGATGGCTCTAACCTTTCCATTTTCATCAATCTGGGCTTCAAATACCACGACCCCCTCGATCTTGTTTTTCAGCGCTTCTTCGGGATAAACCGGTCTTACTTTTTTGATCAGACGAGGTGGCCGTTGGCCGTCATGGAGGCGAACCAGAGCGTTATTATCATTTTTTGCTTCCGGTTCATCATTCAATGTAAAGGTGACCGTAGCCGTGAAAGCTACGGCTTTGGCCTTGCCATTCACGATATAGGGCTCATAAACCCATTGCCGCACGGCGGCAACTGCAGCCTCGGTCAGGAGCGGATTGCGCGAAGAGATTACCTGGACATTTGCCACCCGGCCGTAAATATCAGTCGTGGTTTCCATTATCACCATACCTTCAATCTTCTTTTCCAGCGCTGCTGCCGGGTAAACCGGTTTGACTATTTTAATTATCCTGGGTTTTCGGCTTGTCGATATCCGCAATACATCCTTGTCGATTTTGTCATCACGCCCTTGCACGCAGAAGGCAATGAAATAGCTGTTTTCCCGCGCGTCGCGGAATCCCAGCATGGCCACCTCACCGTCGGGAAGGACGATCTCGGTGTCGAGCAGTATATTTTTTATATTATTCTTGTTGCTTTCCTCCACAACGCCAACTTTGAAATTCACCACCCCGAGCTTGGGCAGTGGCGTCAGGACCAGGGCGATGTCCCGGCCGTCAATTTGCACGATCTGCATGACCGATGGTTCGCCGCCCGATTTCCACACCAGGTCACCTGCGGCCAGCAGGGAAACCTTGGGTGCGTTGAAAGTTTTTTGTAATTCAGCCTGCAGTATTTCAGGCGCAAAAGTGACCTGCAGGTTGCGCTGGACCATCGACTTGAGGTAGAACGAGGTGGTCACTCCCGGTCCGCCTTTCCCTCCCGCTACCGGGCCAAAAAAGTTGAGTTTGATGTTCAGAGTCATGTCGGCCCAGGCCGGAAAAGCCGTGGCCAGTACCAGAAGCACTATAATAATCGCTGTTTTTTTCATAACAAACCTCCTGAGGTTAATTTTTAATTTTCTCGAACCAGACAATCGTCAGCCCGGATTGCCGGGGTTTGAAAATGACCGAACGGGCCGGTTCAGCACCGATTTCGGCCGTAAGCACGGCAAAAACTCTGGATTCATCAATTTCTTCTATCTCCTGAATCGAGCCTTTTAGCGCTACCGAAGCTGGGGATGGAGCAAAGCGCGCCACTTCGACCGCTACCCAGACCATGGCCGTGATCAGGGAAAGGCCGAAGACATAGCGCCAAGCCAGGCGCAGCGTCTGCGGTTTAGGGCGGGCTAATGGCACAGGCCACAATGGAAGCTCAGCCTGCAGAGCGGCGGCCGGTATCCCCATAGCCCGGATCGTTTCATCATCAAGGGTGTAGCTTTGACACTGTGGGCAATGGTCGAGGTGACGCTCCAGTAAAAATGCCCTCCAGCCGGGCAATGGTAAAACCTTATACCCGAATCGGACCCATTTGCATATCATTGGCCACCTCCTTTTTCAATTTGCTGCGGGCATTGAACAGGTGCACGCGGGCGGTATTTTCCGAACACCCCAATACGGCTGCTATCTCGCGGGCGCTGAAATCTTCGAACACGGCCAGGGAAATTGCTGTCCGTTCGCGACCGGACAATTTCTGCAACAGCCGTCCCGTGTTGCCGCTATCGCCAAGGGCCGGATTGCGCAATCCCCCTCGCCCCCGCCATTCCTGAACATAATTTTGGAAAAAACGCCGGAAATTCTTTCGTGCCCGCAAACGATTCAGGCAGCGTTTGGCACCGATACCGAGCAGCCACTTGATGAAACTGCGCCCGGCATCGAAGCGCTCCAGGTTTTGAAAGGCCTGCAACAAGGCCTCCTGGGCGGCATCGCGGGCTTCATCGCGATCGCCCATCATGTTCCAGCATAACGCCAGCAGTTTTTTTTCGTGACGGCAAGCCAGCTCGCCAAAAGCTGCCCGGTCACCCTGCTGGGCGTCTCTGATCAATTCCGCTTCAGTCATGCATGTCCCTGTTCACATATAGTATACTCCACAGATCTGTAAAACATTTATTGGTTTTTATAAAAATTTGCGGGAATTCGTCTCCAGACGACGGTCGGCATTGCGAGAGTAGAGAACTACTCTTTTTTGAGGCTTTCCAGGTCCTGCAAAGTTAGCAGAATTTCCCGTTGATTCTTGCTGTTAGAGGCTGAAATCACCCCTTTATCCTGCAGTTGGTCGATCAGGCGACCGGCCCGGGCATAACCTACGCTCATCCTTCTCTGCAAATAAGAAGCCGAAGCCTGGCCGGTAGTGATGATGGTTTCAGCGGCCTCAAAAAACAATTCGTCCATTTCCTGCTCTTCGATTTTCTCATCTTTTTTGGCGCCCGGCTTGATGATCTGGGTGTTAAACTCGGGTTTGGCCTGCTTGGCAAGAAAATTTACCACGCGCACAGTTTCCGGCTCGGAAACATAGGCCGAATGCAAGCGGATCAGGGTGGCGGTTTTCGGCGGCAGGAAAAGCATATCACCGTTGCCCAAAAGTTTTTCGGCTCCCATCTGGTCGATGATAGTCCGCGAATCGTGCTTGGAAGGAACAGCCAGGGCGATACGCGAAGGGAAATTATTCTTGATGGTGCCGGTAATGACATCGACAGAAGGACGCTGGGTGGCCAGGATCAGGTGAATGCCGATAGCTCTGGCTTTCTGGGCCAGGCGGGCGATATCGTCCTCGATTTCCCTGGCTGAGACCATCATCAGGTCGGCAAATTCATCAATGATGATTACAATATAAGGAATTTTTTCCTTGTCTTCGAGGTTTTCCAATTCTTCATCTTCAGCTTGCAGCAGCTCCAGTTTTTTGTTGTACTGCTCGATATTCCGCACCTGCAGGGTGGCCAGTTTTTTATAGCGGTTTTCCATTTCAAACACCGCCCAGTCCAGCGCGTTTTTGGCCAATTTGGGATTAACCACCACCGGCGTGAGCAGATGGGGCAGGCTGTTGTAAATGGCCAACTCAATCCGTTTGGGATCGATGAGAATGAACTTGACGGTTTGCGGGGAAGCCTTGTACAGGATACTGAGGATGATCGAATGAATGGTCACGCTCTTGCCGCTGCCGGTGGCCCCGGCAATCAGCAAATGGGGCATATCCTTCAAATCGGATATGAAAATGTCACCGCTGGTGGTTTTGCCCAAGGCCAGGGTCAGCGGGGAAAGCGAATTCTGATAATGAGGTGATTCCAGCAATTCACGCAAATGAATAAGTTCTCTTTTATTATTGGGGATTTCAATGCCGATGGCTTTCTTGCCCAAAATACGTTCAATGCGCACATATTGGGCTTTAACCACCAGCGCCAAATCTTCGGTCAGGCTCGACACATCCTTGACCTTCACGCCGGCATCGGGGACGAATTCAAAGGTAGTGATAACCGGTCCGGGGGTATACTCAATGATTTCGCCATGAATCTTGAATTCCTGCAGCCGCATTGCCAATTCCTGTTTTTTTTCATCCAGCTCGTCAATGTCAATTTGACTTTTCTGGCTGGAAGCGTCCAGGTAAGTCAGGGGCGGCGGCTGATATTGGGGGTCCGGCGCTAGTTCCTGTTCCAATTCAGGAAACAGGCCGGTTTCTTCGGGAAATTTACTGGGCTGTTTAATCAAAGCTTTTTTTTCTGGGCGGGGTGGGATTTCCCTTTCCTTTTCCTTAAGCGACTGCTTTCCCTGGAACACAAAATTGCCTTCGGCCACATATTTTTGCTGAACCTTTTGGCGGTTTTTGTTTTTGCGAATCTTTTCAATCCGTCTTTTAATAAAAGCGGCCAACAAGGTAGCGGTTTTTTTAACGGTTTCCCAAAGAAAGATAAATATATTTTTTATCGATATCTTGGCGATCAGTACCAGAGAAATTGCCAGCAGCGAAATGAAGAGCAAGGCTGAAAAGGAACTTTTGATTTGCGCGCTAAAAAAATTATTGATCAGCAGACCAAAAATTCCGCCTGAACGGACCGGTTGGCCGGCAATAAAAAACCAGGGCCAGATGTTGGCTAAGAATGCCGCTGCCGAAATAAGTAAGAGGAAAAAACCAATTCCTTTGGTGACAACATTCGAGATTTTGCGGTTAAAAAAGAAATAAGCGGTTAAAAACAAGGCTATTAAAATAAAAAACACTGAAGCCATACCGAATAGATTGAACAAAAACGCCGCCAATTCAGCCCCCACCCGGCCGCCAAAATTATACACGACCCGGCCGTGAGCCGAACGGAAAAAACTTGGATCCAGAGGGGTGAAGCTGACCAGGCTGAATATCAGAAAAAATGACAAAAACAGGGAAAGGATACCAAATATTTCATTCTTCAGCGACAGTTCGTTGCCTGCAGAATTCTCTTTTTTCACCTTTGCCATTAACAAAAAGTATAACGATTCGCCCGGTTTTTGTCAAGCTGGCGGGGGTTTTAGAGAATTTTTAGACTGTATAACTTCAATTTTTTGTCCAAATCGCGAAAGGAAGGGAACTCGGCGCGGATCAGGTTTTTAAATTCGCGCCCGTGATTGCGGACATTGAGATGGGCCAGTTCGTGAAAGACCACGAAGGCAACCAGTTCTTCGGGCAGGACCTGCAGCCAGGTGTTCAGAGAGATTTTCCCTTTTGAACTGCAGCTCCCCCACCTGCTTTTCATCTTCCGGAAACTTATTCCGGAGGGCCTTACTGCCAGAATTCCGGCATACCTTCCGCACAGATCGCGCACCAGACCCAGGAATTCTTCGTTTGTAAGCTGGCTGAGTTCCAATTGCTCGGCCAGGAGCCGCTGCTGTTGGAACCATTCGTGTTTTTCCAGTATCCATTTTTTGTGCTGATCTATTATCAACTGCGGGTCGAGGTGCCGGGGCAACACAACCCGTAAATTGCCGCTAGTAAAAGCGATGCGCACCCTGCGGCTGTTGCGGCGCACCACCTGGCAAGTGATGCCTTCCAGAACAACGGTCTCCATGGCCGGGCTGCTGTTGTTTTTCAACTCAACTCGTAAACTCCCCCATAGCGGACAATTTCCACCTGGGAGACGCCGAGGCGCAACAGTTCGCTTTGCAGGTTTTTCAGGGCCGCTTCCTCGCCATGCACCAGAAATATTTTTTTCAATTGACTCAAGTCATGGCGCGAAAGCCACTCGATGGTTTCGGCATAATCGGCATGGCCGGAAAAGGCGTTCAGGATAACAATTTCGGCTTTGACTTTGTAACTCCGCCCAAAGATTTTTATCTCAGGGGCCCGCTCCACCAGTCTCCGCCCCAGCGTGTGTTCGGCCATGAAGCCGACGATGGCCACGATGTCGGCCGGGTTTTCAATATGCCGGGACAAATGGTGGAGAATCCTGCCCGATTCGGCCATGCCGCTGGCTGAAATGATAATGGCCGGGCCGGAAAAAGAATTGATTTCCTTGGACTCGGCGGTCGAAACCACGTAACGGATATTATCGAAACCAAAAGGGTCGATGTTGGTGTTTATGAATTGACGGATCGTCTCTTTATCGAAACATTCGGGATGGATTTTAAAAATGGCCGTGGCATTGACCGCCATCGGCGAATCAATAAAAATAGGCAAAATGGGGATTTTACCCTCTTTCTGCAGGACATGGATGAGATATATCAGTTCCTGCGTGCGCTCGATGGTAAAGGCCGGGATAATGATTTTCCCACCGCGGGATTTAGCTTTGTGGATGATTGCGGCCAATTCTTCCTTGGCCAGGCCAATCGATTTGTGCAAACGGTTGCCATAGGTTCCTTCCAAAACCAGGTAATCCATGGCCGGCATGGTCTCCGGATCCCTGATGATCGGCAGGCCGCGGCGGCCGAGATCGCCGCTGAAACCGACGCGCAGGCGGTTTTGGATCGTCATATGCACCATGGCTGCGCCCAGGATATGTCCGGCATCGAAAAATTCCGCTTCCACGCCTTCTAAAGGGACGAATTTTCGGTGGTAATTGCTAGTGACAAAATTCTCCATAGTTCTGACTGCTTCTTCGGCACTATACAAGGGCTGGTACAAAGTCAAGCCCCGCTCGGGATGCTTGGTCATTTTTTCTTGAATATATTCAAAATCTTTTTGCTGGATGTGAGCGCTGTCGAGCAAAATAATCTGGGTAACATCGCGCGTGGCTGAGGTGGCATAGATGCTGCCGCTAAACCCCTTCTTGATCATGATCGGCAGGGCGCCAGAATGATCGAAATGGGCGTGGGTTAAAACAATGGCCGAAACAGCCGTCGGATCAAACGGCAACTGCCGGTTCTTGTTGTAGGATTCCTCGCGCCGCCCCTGGAACATGCCGCAGTCGAGTTGCAACAGCCGGCCGTCGATTTCTAAAAAATGCTTGGAGCCGGTGACTTCCAGGCAGGCGCCATGGGAAAAAAATTTTATTGCCATTTTTCTTTATACATTTTTTAAAAGACAAAAGCAAACATATAGTGGTCCTGGCAACTTGAATCTTTTGTAAGTATTGTTCATTGCGGGCCGATGCGCAAAAAAAACCAGCGCTCCGGAGCCAACCAGTCTCGAATAAAGCGATTCAATTTGTCTTGTTTGATCGCTTCCAGGCGCATTTTGAAATCACCGGCCAAACGATAGGAAAGCCCCATGCCTTCCATAAAAGCCAGAGTCGCAGCGCGGCGTTCACACGTCTCATTTTCACGCCAGAAATCAGCCAGCGCGTAAGCCTTGGTGGTTGACAATTCATCTTCGCTGATACCGTTATCGTAAACCGCTTTTAGAATTTGCAGCAGATTTTTCTGGGCTTCATCGGCACGCCGGTATTCGGTTTTCAAATAAACGCTGAAGAGCATCGTTTCCTTTTGCGGCAGCACTTCAGCGTTAACTCCATAAGTCAAATCGCTTTGATTGCGCAGCGGCCACAATTTGCAGCCGATACCTTTGCCCAGCCAGGTTTCAAGCAATGAGGCCAGTAAAAAATTTTCTGCAGTTAGCTTGGGCAATAGAACGGCGCAGGCAATATGCGTTTGCGCAGACTTGCGCGTGATGGTCAATGCCGGTTGCGTCGCCTTGCCTTCCTGCACCGGTCCGGGCATTGATTTTTGGCCTGCGGGCAATCTGCCCAAAAAACGGACAAGGAGAGGTCTGATCAAGTCTTCGTCCAGATCGCTGATGACAACCGCTACCATATTGGCAGCCACAAAATGCATGTTGAAAAAAGCCTGAATATCTTTCTTGGTTATTGCCGCGAGTGAAGCCTCTTCGCCAAAGAGCTTCGCGCCATAACCGCCGGCGCCGAAAAAATTCCTGGCCGTGAGCGCGCGCATCAATTCAGTCGGATCGTCGATCTCCTTTTTTTGCAGGTGCAGCATCTGCTCTTTGATACCGTCGATGCGCAAGCCTGAAAAAAGCGGCTGATTAAATATCGTGGTCAAAATCGCCAGCGTCGGTTCCAAATGCCGGCTTAAGGCCCGGATCGAAATCAGCGAATAATCTTTGCTGACATGCAGCGAAAACGACGATCCGAAATCCATCAATTGCTGCAACTTTGTCTGATCGGGAATCTCCAGGGCCAGGCGCATGGTCAGATAGGCCAGACCGCTGCTCTCTGGGGGATCGTCACGACTGCCGCCGCGGATGAATAGCTGCACAACGGAATTTGCGGCCGCATCGCCATCCTGCAAAACAACGGTCAAGCCGTTTTCCAGAACAAAACTATGCGGTTCGCGACCGAGTTGCCACTTGCCATCCTGCGCCCAAACGCCGGCACCTACAGTGAAAATGCATAGCAAGCAAAACACAGGCAAATTACCCGGTTTCATTGCGACCCTTTCCTCAGCGGCACGATGGCCAGGGCCACCAGTTTTTTGCCACTCAGGTATTTGCCGGCGACGCGGCGCAGATCAGATGATTTAATCTTCTCGACATTTTCCAGATAGCTGCCACTGATCTGGTTGCGATTCAGCAAAAGGAAGCGGGCGCTGGCGTTACTCAAACTGAGCGCCGATTCGGCAAAGTTCCCGGAATCGTAGGTCATTTGATTTTTGGCACTTTCCAAATAATCGAGAACATAAGACTGATAAATCGCCTGATAATCTTCCTTGCTGAAATTAAAGGAACTGATCTGGCTCAAAAACCTGGCTACCGCATTTTTGGCACTGGGTATATGCTTTTCTTCGAGAATCATATGCAAAACTACCATGCCGCCGTAATACATGGGTATGTAGCTCATATCCAGTTGTTCCACCAGCGGCCTTTCACCACGCAGTACAGCATTAAAGAGGGGATTCAAACCGCGGCCAAGAACGTACGTCAGCAAACTCATCGCCAAACGGTTTTCGTGATTGAAATCGGGAGCCCACCAGCCGAGGAACAAGTGACTCTCATTTAAATCAAGTTCTATCTGTTGCTCTATATTTTTTTCCAAGCGGTTGACGGGAGAAATAACCGTCGTATTTGTGCTGCCTTTTTCCAGAACGCTCCAACTCTCCCGCACCTGCTTTTCCATATCAGTCAACACAAAATCACCGACAACCGACAGGGCGCAGCGGCCGGGAATCAGAAAACGCTTGCCAAAAACCTGCAAATCCTCGCCAGTGGCCTTGCTGATGGCGCTCCCGTCACCATAGGGAGAACGGCCGTATGGATGACCGGCAAAGAGCTTTTGCATGATGAGCAGACGGCCAAGATATTGAGGGTTGTCACGCATTTGCAATATTTCTTCAAGAATAATACGTTTCTCACTTTCCAGCCGCTGAGGATCCATGCGATTGTTAAAGACAGCCTGGCGCAGACCGGTCAATGCCCAGGCACTGTCAGCGGCCGGACAAGAAATATCGAATGTCATCAGATCATGATCAGTATGGGCATTGGCGGCAATGCCATGACTGCGGAACTCGGCCAGGCGGGTATCGCCATCCGCCTCAGCACTGGATCCGAAAAGTAGCATATGTTCAAACAAATGAGTATAACCGCTGCTTATTTCCGTCTCATCCTTAACACCAAGGTTAACGGCCAGGGTTATGGCTGTCAGCGGCAGATCGTGTTTTTCCTGCAGCAGCACTTGCAGGCCATTATCCAGGACAAAATAGGCGGAAACCGGAATCTTGGCGGTGGCCGCCAGCGCGATTTTCGGCCATGCCAGTGCAATAGCCATCATCGCAATAACAAAGCGTATAGCTTGTCTGCGGATGAGCATACCGCATATTGTAGCAGAAAAAACAAATAATTTCATTTTTTAAGTATCAGGGCATCTTCCTTTTGCTGGTCACTCGTGCTATAAATTTTGGGTATGCTTTTATCTAAAAGGTTATCCTGCAAATTAAAATTTCCGCAATCTATTAGTGTTTGATCATGGAGGGAAACATGAGTAAACGTAAAGGCTCCATTTTTACTATTTTTTTACTAAACTTGATTATTCTCACCCCTTCCCTTTTTGGGGGATCGGAGTTGCCGCGCACTGCCAGACCGCTGCGTCCGGTCGCCACCTATTCCATTGTGGCCATTGATCCGGATAGCGGTCAAATGGGCGTAGCCGTGCAATCGCACTGGTTTTCGGTGGGATCGACTGTCACCTGGGCCGAGGCCGGGATTGGCGCCGTCGCCACCCAGTCCTTCGTTGAACCTGCCTATGGTCCGCTGGGGCTGCAATTGCTGCGGGTCGGCAAAACCGCTCAGGAGGCGTTAACCGCCCTTCTAGCCGCAGATCAGCATGAAGGAGTCAGGCAGGTGGCCATGGTTGATGCCTTGGGCAATGTGGCGGTGCATACGGGGAAGAAATGCATTGCCGAAGCAGGCCACCATCAAGGTAAAAATTATTCATGCCAGGCCAATATGATGGAAAAAAATACCGTTTGGGATGCCATGGCCAAAGCCTTTGAATCGACTTCCGGCGAATTGGCGGATCGCTTGCTGGCCGCATTGGCAGCGGCCGAAAAAGAGGGCGGCGACATTCGCGGCCGGCAATCAGCGGCCATCATAGTGGTCAACGGCAAAGCTTCCGGCACCCCCTGGAAAAACCGCGTCTATGACCTGCGTGTCGAAGACCACCCCCAACCTTTGCAAGAATTGAAACGGCTCATCACGATCGCCAAAGCCTATAACCACATGAACAAAGGCGACGACCTTCTCACCGAAAACAATGTCAAGGCCGCGCTGGCAGAATACACCCTGGCCATGAGCATCTATCCGGGGAACCCGGAAATGGTTTTCTGGCCGGCGGTTACCATGGCCAGTTCGGGGCAAGTTGAAGAAAGCCTGCCGCTTTTCAAAAAGGTTTTTGCCCTGAACAAGAATTGGGCGGAACTTCTGCGTCGCCTCCCGCGCGTGGGCCAGTTCCCTGATGATCCGGAACTAATGAAAAAAATTCTCTCCCTTTTGCCCAAAACCAAGGGGCAGGAATGAGGGAATATAAAAAACCGGTCGTCCGCTTTCACTGGCGATGGAAGCTAGGCCGATCCGAAAAGCGATCTTGCGCCTTTTAATATGACCTAGCTCGAGAACCAGAGCGACCAGGGTTCAAAATTCAGGTCCAGTCTTCGTCGGCCAACGCATGGTGCAATTCGTCTGGATGGCGGCGGCAGCGCAACTCGAGGCGGCTTGAATCGGCGTGGGCTTTGCTGTAAGGCCAGCCGGCGGCCATCAGCCGGCGTTCGTGCAACTCGTGCACCAGCACGTAGCCGCGTTCCGCCTCGGCGATGTCATTGTCTATCCATACTTCGTTTTCGGGAACGAATTCGTAAACGTAATCGTGCCCCCCGGCAGTGAAATCGATGTCAAAACCGCTGCGCACCAGGCGGCCGACCACGATCCAGACGCTGAGTCCGTTTTCCAGTTTTTTCCACAGCCGCTCGTGCACCTGCATGGCATCGGGCAGGTTCTGCCGGTTGTGGGTTAGCTTTTTCATGTCACCGGAGCGCCGCCTTTGCTTTCGTTCCGCCCGGTCAGCCTTTTCCAGAGCTTCACCGTATGGCTTGCCAGCGGCCATTAGCCGATGCTCGACCAGCAGGTGTTCGATGAAAAATCTGCGTTCCTGCGGATTTTTTTCGTGGTCGATCCAGAATTCGTTTTCCGGGATGAAGGGAAAGCGGTAGTGCTGGCCGAAATTGGTAAATTCCTCGTCAAGATGGTCGCGGATGTATATGCCGTCCACCATCCAGACCTGGATATCCTCCAGGCCGACGACCTTTTCGACGTACGGCGGTTTCAACGGCTTGGGCATTTTTTCCTCCCGCAATTCTTTGCACCGCAAAATCCAAACAGAGTTTAGCGCATCCGATGAGCCTTGGCAAGAGTGCGGATATGAATTATTTGTGATGCCCGCCAGTGACGAGGAAAAAGCCCCACAATCATTGTTTGTATTTTAAAGTATGGGAAGAGATCCAAGCTCCGTTTTCTTTTTGTGATATAATTTACCGAATGTATATTGCCAGCTTGCCCGGGCGACTCAAGGAGAGGGCATGAAGAAATTCGTTTTATTGCTGCTCGTTTGTCTGGTCGGCGCTGTGCTGCCGCTGCCGGGCGCTGTCTCCACTCAGGTCGATTTGGTCAGCCGCTACATTTGGCGCGGCTTCGATCTGCTGCCCGACAACCATGCGGCCATCCAGCCTGGGCTCACCGTCGACCTGGGCAAGAGCGGATTTTCGCTCAACGTCTGGAGCAGTTTCACCCTGGCGCATCGCGCTGTGTTTAAGCACTCCGATGAGATCGACGTGACCCTCTCCTACGCCTTCAAGGTTCCGGAAGGCTGGGAATTGACCGCTGGTTTCATCAACTACGGCTACTGGTTCGCGGACAATTTCAAATTCAGGGACAACACCTCCCAGGAGTTTTACGCCACAGTCGCCAAAACCGACCTGCCGTTGTCGCCGACGCTCTCCGTCTACTACGATTTCAATCTGGGCAGCGGGCTCTATGTCACCCTCGGCGGCAGCCACGAGCTGAAAATAAACGAAAAGGTGAGCCTGGAGGTGGGCGGGCTCATCGGCTTCAACAGCAAGCAGTACATCGACAAGACGGGGTTCTCCGACATCGATATCTACGCCAAAGTGCCGCTGACGGTGGGCAAGCTGACGCTGACCCCCTCGCTAAACGTGATGATCCCACTGCTGGACGAGGTCAACGAGGACACGGAAATCTGGTTTGGCTTTTCCGCAGCCCTCTGAGCGGGGCCGGGGGTGAGTCAAATCCCCAAATTTTTTACGCGGACGGTGAAAACGGTCCGTTCCCCGCTCCGGCACGCCACCGATCCTCCCAGCTGGATTGCCAGCATCTTCACCAGCTCCAGGCCCAGCCCGTGCGAGTTCTCCAGGTCGAATCCTTCGGGAAGCCCCGCGCCGTCGTTTTCGACCTCAAGCACAATGTCGTCACCTTCATTTGTCAATGATACGGTAATTGTGCCCACACGGCCGCCGGGGAAAGCGTATTTCAACGCGTTGGTCAGCAGCTCGTTCAGGATCAGGCCGAGGGTCGACGCGCGCTTGGCATCCGTGACGAGTGGCGTGATACGCCGCTTCATGGTGATCCTTCCGTCTTTGACCGTGTGGGCCGCCATGACGAATTCGCTGATTGACTCGCAGTAGCGGTCCAGCGAAACCTGACTGGTCTGTTCCGAATTGTACAGCAACGTATAGAGTTCGGACAGTGTGTGAATGCGGCCTCCGAGCGACTCTAGCGCTTTGCGCACCGCCGGATCGCCGGAATAATTCGCTTCAAGCTCGGTGATCGATGTGATGATGGCCAGGCTGTTTTTCACCCGGTGTTGGAACTCGCGCAGCAGCGCCCCTTTTTCCTTCAAGGCCGAGGCCTGAACTTCCTCCGCAATTTTCCGTCCTGAGATGTCGGTCAAGGCGCCCACGATGGCGACGGTCTTCCCGTCCTCAACCACCGGCCCTTCACGGACCTCCACCCATACGGACTTGCCGTATTTATGCTTCAGCTCGAGCTCATAGGGCGGCTGTGCTTTTCCGCTGTCGATGGCACGCTGGGTTATTTCGAGCCCTCTTTCGTTGACAGGATTGTCCGTTGCCAGTTCCGTCCACCGTACCAATGCTTCTTCCTGGGTGTAGCCCAGCAGCGCCCCGATCTGCGGGCTCAGGTACGTGAAAACATGGTCCGGAGTGTGCGCGTAAAACAGGTTCGTACTGTTCTCGATGATGCGCCGGCGTTCCTTCTCGCTCTCCATTATGCTCCGTTCCTGCGCACGGATAAGATTGTGGTTCCGGTTCAGCACGACTATAAATATGCCGAGAAACAGGACGAAGGCCGCGAGCCCCACCGGCAGGGCGCACCTGCCGACCACGTCCCATCCCCAGGCAGCAGCGTCCATGTCCATGCCGAGGACGGTGGCCACTCTACTGGTCCCCGGGTCGACAATTGGAATGAAGGCGCTTATCCACGTCCCCCACCGATCAGTATAGGGACCTGCAGTCACCGCGCGGCCGGTTTCAAACACACCCGGGATCCGACCCGGCGCCTCAGTGTAGGCCTGCCCGGGTGGAGAGTAGTCTTTGGAATCCGCGGACTCGGTGTCAAGGAAAAACACAATCGTGCCGTCCCGTTTTTGCCCAAGCAGATATAGGAAGCGGCACTTCGGGTTGACCTCGCGAGCCCTGACGAGCCGGTCCTTGAGCCGTATAAACCCGGGCGCGGCCATGTCCGCTTCCGTCCCGCTCAACGTCGCAACATACTCCATGTCGATCGCAGGAGCCACAAGTTTTGCCTGCTGGAGCAGGTCGCCGCGCATCTGCAAGTCGGCACGCCTCGCAGTCCACCAGGCAAACACCAAAATAGCCGCCAGGGCCGCCACTATCACCACTACGAAGCGGAGATTTGATTTACCCAATGGTCCCTGAGTTATTTTATCGTCCATTAACGATCTTCGGTCGGATCCACGTGTTGTTGCTATCCCCATGAGAGGATTTTATAGAAAAAACATTCAATTAGCAATAATTGGCTGAAAAAATGCCGCAGAACGATGATTTACTTAAAAAATAAATGCTTCGCCGCCGTCACAATCATTGCTTGTATTTTAAAGTCAGGTAAATGCTGATGGCGTTGAGGCTGGCCGGGGTGACGCCAGGAATACGCGCCGCTTCGCCCAGCGTGCCGGGTCTGGCCCGAGCCAATTTCTGTTTCATTTCTGTGGAAAGGCCGTCAATCACAACGAAATCCAGATCTGCCGGGATGATTACCTTTTGCATTTTTTGCATTTTGACGACTTCCCGTTTCTGTATATCAACATAACCTTCATACTTGACGCAGGCCTCAATATAGGAAACATCGGTCAGGGTCTTTTTCTTGAGCAACGGTTTTTTGTGAAGTTCTTCCAACTTTTCAAAAGTCATTTCGGGCATTTTCAGCAGTTTGAAAAAAGTTTCAGTCTTGGCGTTCCAACGCCCCTTAATCTTAGCGAGCTTGCCAATCATGCGCCGGCGCCGTTCCAATTTGCCCGCCTCTCGATTGAAATCAGCCTGGGAAATCAAACCCAGCCTGAGACCGTGGCCGCCCAGGCGTTCAAAGACATTGTCTTCGCGTAGCTGCAGGCGGTACTCGGCCCGGGCCGTGAATAAACGGTAGGGCTCATCGACACCGTTGCGGACAATATCATCGACCATGACCCCGATATAGGCTTCGTCCCGGTTCAATACAAACGGCGCCTCGCCCCGGACCTTGAGCACGGCGTTGACCCCGGCCATCAGGCCTTGCGCGGCGGCTTCTTCATAACCTGAAGTACCGTTGACCTGGCCGGCAAAAAACAAATTTTCGATCTGTCGCGCTTCCAAATTGGCCCGCAACTGGGTGGGCTGGATGGCGTCATATTCAATGGCGTAAGCCGGGCGCATCATCAGCGCCTTATCCAGGCCCGGTATGGCCCGCAGTATTTTTTTCTGAACTTCAACCGGCAGGCTCGAAGACATGCCGTTGACATAGATTTCCTTGTTGCGCAAACCCTCCGGTTCCAGATAAAAATGGTGCCTTTCCTTGTCGGCGAACTTGACGATCTTGTCCTCAATGGAAGGGCAGTAACGGGGACCGGTGCCCTGAATTTTTCCCGAATACAAAGGCGACAAATGCAGATTTTCACGGACGATGCGGCCGACTTCTGGGGTCGTATAACCCAGATGACAGAGAATTCGGTTCTTTACTTTGCCCTTGGTAAATATGGAAAAGGGCAGGGGCGGTTCATCACCGGGCTGGGGAATAAAATTTTCCCAGTGGATGCTGTCGGCATGCAAGCGCATTGGTGTTCCGGTTTTCAAGCGTAAGATTTTAAACCCAAGAGCGGCGATATTTTCAGCCAAAAGCTGGGCCGGCGGCTCGTTGGCCCGGCCAGCGGCATAGGTGGCGGCACCGATATATATGCGTCCGGCCAGAAAAGTTCCCGCGCTGACAATCACCGCGTCGGCAGCCAAGGTTTCTCCTTCCATGAGTTTGACGCCGCAAACCCGGCCATTGGCAACTACAATCTCACTGGCAATGGCTTGATATATTCCGAGATGCGGAACAGTTTCCAAAAAACTTTTCAGATAATTTCTATAGGCGATCTTGTCGTTCTGGGTCCGGGTGGCCCGCACCGCCGGTCCCTTGCTGCGATTGAGGACTTTAAAATGAATACCGGTGGCATCGGCGGCCCGGGGCATTATCCCGCCCAACGCATCAATTTCCTTAACTAGGTGCCCTTTGGCAATGCCGCCGATGGACGGGTTGCAGGACATCTGGGCCAGAGTTTCCAAATGAATGGTCAGCAGGGTGGTTTCAGCACCCATCCTGGCGGCGGCATAAGCTGCTTCAATTCCCGCGTGCCCGGCCCCAATGACGATAATTTTCATTTGCCGATGCAGAATTGCGCGAATATGCCCTGGAGAATCTCCGCGGAACTGATGGCGCCGGTCAATTCGCCGATCAATTGGAGCCCCTGGCGTATTTCTTCAGCGATTGTTTCAGTCTGTGCCGGCCTTGCCTGCATTTGCTCAATTTCTCGCAGGTTTTGCAAAAGTTTTCCCAGCAGAATTTTCTGCCTGAGATTGACGACCGTAGCGGTGGCCGGTGCACCGATCTCCTGCCATAAACCCTTTAAAAAATCGTCAATTGGTTGGAGGTTTTCCTGGTCCTTGACCGAAACCAAATAGACGGTTTCGTCAGGGAAAGCCTGGCGAATATTTTCTGCCGCCTGTTCCAGCGCCTGATCGTTTTTATTGGCCAGCAGCATCCGTTTTTTCTCACGGATCAGATGGTAAATTTCATGATCGCTGGCTTCCAAATGCCGCGAAGCATCCACCATGAAAATCACGGCATCGGCCTGGACGATTTTATCCAGGCTGCGTCGCATGCCCTGATTTTCGATGTCGTCTCCCGTACCAGTGCGAATGCCGGCCATATCGGTGATTTGGAACGGCAAACCGTCCAGATACAATTTTTCCTGGATATAATCTCGGGTGGTGCCGGGCAAAGGGGAAATAATCGACCGCTCCTTCATCAGCAGGGCGTTGAACAAGGAGGATTTTCCCACGTTGACCTTGCCGGCAATGACGATATGCATGCCTTGGTCAAGGATATCGTTGAAACGGCTTTGACTTAGAATTTTTTCCAAATCATTGACCGCCACCGTCAACCCGGAATCAACTGCAACAGTTTCCAGCATTTGATCTTCAGCAAATTCAATCTCAGTTTCAATAGCAATCGCCATCTGCAGGAGCCGGTCGCGGATTGAGCCGACCATTTGGGAAAGCCGCCCTTCCAAATTAGCGAATTCCATCAAGGCATAGACCCGCGAATTGGCTTGAATCAGGTCATTGACCGCTTCAGCCTGAAGCAAGTCCATTTTGCCGTTGCGGAAGGCCCGGTAGGTAAATTCGCCGGGCAAAGCCAGTCGGGCACCGAGCCGGCAGGCCAGGCCGATCACCTCTTCGATGATTGACAAATTGGAATGAAGCGAAATTTCGGCCATGTCCTCGCCACTGTAGGAACGCGGCGCTTTGAAAAGAATCACCAGGCATTCATCGATACGCCGCCCCTGGGATTGGATGAACCCGTGATAGCTTTTGCGAGCTTGCCAGGCGGACGGCAGCGTCTTGAACAAATCGCGGACAATGGCTTGGCTTTTGCTCCCGGAAAGTCGAATAATAGCTATGCCCGCCTTGCCCGAAGGTGTCGCCAGGGCTACAATCGTCTCATCATCCATGCAGCTTTTTTCTGATGGTTATGACCTTCAGAAAACTATCACCATCGCTTTTGGATTCCAGATCCTCGTATTTGTTGATGGTCATGTGGATGATCCGCCGTTCAAAAGGATTCAGCTCCGGCAATTCGACGGCCTGGCCATTGCGGCGGATCTGGCGGGCATGGCGATGGGCCAGCGTGCTTAACTCCGCTTCCTTTTTTTTGCGGTAATTTTCACATTCGCAGAAAATCTTTTTGCCGATCTGGTCCGCGAAGAGACGGTTGAGTAAATACTGGACGGCATTGAGCAGGTTGCCATTCTGATACAGCATCAGTTTATAATCTTCACCGACAAAGTTGACCCTCAGGAAATCCGCGTTGCTTTCAAACTTAAACTGCAAATCGAGTTTCATGGCCTCAACCAGCAATTTGACAAAATCTTCGAGCTCTTTTTGGTCACTGCCATCGGAACTCCAGGCTTCGATGAATATTTCCCTTTGCTTGTGGCCGAAATATTTTGTTTTTTCAGTGATGATGCGATATTTCAGTTTTTCTTCTGGAATATTGAATTCTTCAGCCGCCTTTTGAATGGCATCTTTCAGAGAATTTGCGACAAATTCCTTTTTGTCCATCATTTCTCTTTGGCTCCTTTTTTTCTTTTCAAGATTTTAATTTCCTTTATTTCTTCTTTCTTCTTTTTATGAATCTTCTCGTTGATGATGTACTGCTGGCCGATCTGCAACACGTTGGACATGCACCAGTACAGGTTCAGGCCGCTGGGAAAGGAGGCGAACATGATGGTCATGACGAAAGGCATGATGTACATGAGCTTTTTCTGGGTTTCATCACCGCTGGAAGGTGTCATGCGCTGCTGGATGAGTTGGGTCACGCCCATCAGGATCGGCAGAACGTAAAACCGATCTTTTTTCGAAAGATCTGTGATCCACAGTATCCACGGCTCATGGCGTACATTGATGGAGACCGCGAGCAAGCGGAAAATTCCCCACAGAAGCGGCAGCTGCAGCAGCATCGGCAGGCAGCCGCCGGCCGGGTTGACTTTCTCCTGCTTGTACAAGGCCATGATTTCCATGTTCATCAGCTTACGCTGCTCCATGTCTTTGGTGTTTTTGTACTTTTTCTTGATGGCCTTCATCTTGGGCTGCAGGTTCTGCATCTTGGCCATGGACACGCTGGATGAATAGGTCAGCGGAAAAAGGATCAGTTTCAATAACAAGGTAAAAACAATCAAAGCCCAACCGTAATTGGGAATGAAGCTGTGGATAAAAACGATGCCCTTAAGCATGACCTTGGCAATGGCGCCGAACCAGCCGTATTCGATGATTTTATTCAGATCGGGAAATTCCTTTTCCACTGCGCCCAATATTTTTTCATCCTTGGGACCGATGAAAATCGCCGTCGGGTTGGTGACCACCAAATAGGAATACAATTTGCTTTGGTTTTTTCCCAGCGGCTGCTTGATCACCTGATAAGCAAGCTTGGATTTAAGCAGATCGGTTTTGAAAACAGCGGCGAAATAGGTAGTTTCATAGGCCGCCCAGTAAAAACCTGACCCTTTTTCGCCCGCGGCCTTTTCAAAAGTCTGACCGGCCTGGGGAACAGTCTTTTGCTTGGCAAATTCAACTGTTTCCAGTTTTTCGTTCGCGTAAGCGGCGATTTTCAGATTCATCATCATGGCCCGGTCACGGCTGTCGTTATTTTCCAGATCGGGGCCGAAAACCACAGGCAGGGCATCAACCACCCGCCCGTTCTTGCTGACCTGGAACTCCAGCCGGATGATATAACTGTTTTCGCTGAAAATAAATTTTTTGGTGGCCTTCAGGTTCTGGGCCAGGTCGGCATATTCAAAAACAATCTCATTGGCTTCCAGCCCGCCGATTTTTACCTCGGCAGCACCACGGTATAAAAACAAGGCCTTGTTCAGGATCCCGGAAAAATCGTTTTTTTCCGAGTAGAAATAAAAAGGGTAAAAATTCGACTCTTTGGCGCTGCGCGATATCAGATCCATGGGGTTTCCGGCGTCATCCTTGTATTTTTTCAAGACAAAGGAAATAAGACCGGCGCCGCGGTTGGTGAAAACGGCGGTAAAATAAGAATTGTCCACGGTGATCTGCTTTTCTTTTTCAGCCATCAGATTTTCGGACACGGTTTGCAGCGGCAGTTCCTTTTCCGCAGCAATCGTTTCCGTTCCGGATTGATTAAGTATGGAACCGATGTCAGGTGCCGCGCCGCCCTTGGTTTCCGCAGCGGCTTCGGTCTTTTGGTGCTGGGCAGCGGCGGGCAGGAAAGCCCGGTTTTGCGCCACGGGTTTGGGCATGAAAAAATACTGATAGACCAGCAGCACCGTCACCGACAACACAATGGCCAGAATTAGTTTTTTTGTATCCATTAAAATTTCACCTCGTTTTTTTCAGGAACCGGATCAAAGCCGCCGTCATGAAAGGGGTGGCATTTGAGAATTCTTTTCACGCCCAGGTAGATCCCCCGGCCGGCGCCATACTTTTCGATTGCTCCGTACGTATACTCGGAACAAGTGGGAAAAAACCGGCAATGATTGCCCAGCAATGGGGAAAGTGTTTTTTTATAGAGCCTGATCAGCAAAAGGAGCGCTTTTTTCATGTTCTAATTATATTTGATTTTGATCAAGGCATCCAAAAACAGAGTTTCCACCTGCGCAGCACTGCAACGATCAAATCTTTTTTTTATGGAAATCCACAGGTCGTAGGAATCGTCAAGCAAAAACTGATTCAATCTGAACCATTCTTTCATTTTTCTTTTTATAAAATTTCTTTGAACTGAGTTCCCGATTTTGCGGTTAACGGAGATGGCAAATCTGCTGCCCGGGCGGCTGTTTTTTAAAAAATACAAAAAAAAAATCATTCTTCACTTTTTTGGCATTTTTCAACAGATAAACAAATTCGCCTTCTTTCTTGATCCGCTGGAAATCTCTAAACGCAAAAGTCATTGATCAGGCGGTAAGATTCTTTCTTCCCTTTCTTCTTCTGCGATTAATAACTTCACGGCCACCCTTGGTTTCCATGCGCGCCCTGAAGCCATGGTTTTTTTTTCTTTTTAAATTGTTAGGTTGAAATGTTCTTTTCACCAGACCACTCCTTAATCATTTGCAATTAAAGCATATGATATTAAAAAAAACGCTTCTTGTCAAGGCAGCACAAATTATCCACCTATCTTGGCGGATTTAATTTGTCTGTCCCGAAAGGAAAGAGCGATTTTTTGAGCTGAAAAGGATCGAAAAAAACTATTTTTTTATTTTACTTTCAGCAAAAATCATTTATAATCATCCGTGGAGGTCACCATGAAATATCCCGATATCCTGGAACGATTTTTAAGCTACGTGGCTATCGACACCCAATCGAGCGAAACATCCGCAACATTTCCCTCAACCGCCAAGCAAAAAGATCTGGCTGCCAAGCTCAAACCAGAACTCGAAGCGCTGGGCATGAAAGGCGTCCAGATCACCCCTTGGGGATACGTACTGGCAGGCCTTGAGACCAATCAAAAGCATAAAGTCCCGACCATCGCCCTGATCGCCCATATGGATACGTCGCCCTCTGTTTCCGGCACAGCAGTGCAACCCCAGCTGCATAAGAATTACCAGGGTCAGGACCTGGTGCTGTCAGCAAGTGAAAATGTCATCCTGAAAACCAGCGACAACCCTTATTTATTGGAAAAAACCGGCAAAACCATCATTACCGCTTCGGGGAACACGCTGCTGGGCGCCGACAACAAGGCCGGCATCGCCGCCATCATGGACACCCTGACCCAATTGCACAGCCATCCCGACCTGCCGCGCCCGAACCTGAAAATCGTCTTCACTCCCGATGAAGAGACGGGCCGGGGCGTGGAACACATCACCGCCGCCGAGATAGGGGCCGATTTCGGCTACACGGTCGACGGCGAAAAAGTAGGGGAAGTAGAGGACGAAACATTCTGCGCTGACTCGCTGGAAATAAAAATATCGGGAATCAACGTTCACCCGGGTTTTGCCAAAAACAAAATGGTTAACGCCGTCAAGATCGCCGCCCGCATCATCGAAAGGCTGCCGCACCAGACCCTTTCCCCCGAAACCACCGCAGGCCGGGAAGGCTACGTCCATCCGCACCAGATCAGCGGCAACGAGGAGGAGGCGACCATAAAATTCCTGATCCGCGATTTCACCGATAATGGGCTGAAGGAGGCCGAAGCACTGATAAAAAAAATCAGCGAAGATGTCACCGGCGAATTTCCCGGCGCCAAAAGCGAGGTCAAGGTCTCAGAATCCTACCGCAATATGAAAGTTGTGCTCGACAAATATCCCGAAGTACTGGAAAAAGCCGAAAAAGCCGCAGCCATGGCCGGGCTCAAGCCAAAGCGCGCCAGCATCCGCGGCGGCACCGACGGCGCCCGCCTGTGTTTTATGGGCCTGCCCACGCCCAATATCTTTACCGGCGGCAACAACTTCCATTCCAAATATGAGTGGATCGCCTTGGAGGACATGCAGAAAACCTCGGAAACGCTGGTCCACCTGCTCAAACTTTGGGCCCAGGAATAATCTGACTCAGACCAGCAGTTCGATTGGGTAATTTTAGGCGTTTACGGTAATGGCTGTTTAGACAAATACCGGAACTTCAATAATCGGGCCACATGCCGCAGGTATTTCCATCGCTCCCAGAGGGTCAGTTTACTTTTGCCGTCACCCCGGTTTTCAAACACGATAGGCAATTCACGAATATTCTGCGGCCGCAGCTTGACCATAAGCTCCAGGCCGATCTTGAAACCAATGGGATTCAACGTAATATCCCGATGCCATAAACGCCGCGGAAATGCGAAAAATCCGGACAATGGATCATGTACCGAAACCAGCAGGCGAGCCGGCCAACGAGATAATTCGGCATTAAGTCGCCGCCACCAACCAAAACTGGCGCTGCCTCCGTCAATAAACCGGCTGCCGATGACAAAATCCGCTCGCTGCTGGCGGATTTCTTCCACCATGCGGGGAATGACTTCTGGCGGATGACTCAGGTCCCCATCCATCACTACCAGCGTTTCACCCCTGGCCAGCGACAGGCCATCCAATACTGAAAGTGACAAATCCCTAGGCAGGCTCCGCCGGACTTTCAGTGAAACCGGGTATTGGGGTTGCAGCGTGCGGACGACATCTTCGATCCCATCGCGAGAATCATCATCGACAATAATCACTTCATAGGTTTTCCGGAGTTCTTGGGCAATGCGCTCGACCAGCAGGCAGATATTTCCGGCTTCACGAAAAGTCGGTATGATTACTGATATGTCTGGTTTTTCCACTGCAACATCCTGACAATAACTGCGATAAACTATATTACGACGGGTTCCCGTTAAAGTCAAAGCCGGTGCCATGCTTTTTCAATTCGGATAGAAAAAAAAGTAACGCCGTAAAGCAAAGCGTCAAAACCGACCAGTGCATATAACGCAAAAAAAGTTCACGCCCCCACAAATCGTATAACCCGACTCCGATCAGTATCCATATTCCAAAGAGCACCCAACGCCAGGGGCCCGGAAAAAGGTCCTGGTAATTCACAAGCAAAATCAGCGCAGCCGTCGCCGAAATGAAGGTATAATCCCAACCCAGGGGAGAAAAAAGCGGAATCAGGACTAACAAACCGGCACCATCAAGGTATTCGTTTAATGCCGAAGAGCATTCTGACCGCTTCCGGATCACAAGCCAAAACAACAGCACGGCAATCATCATGACCGTAACGCCCAGCAGACCAGGTGATATTGTTTTGCCCCATTTAGTAAAAAACCCCAGGAGTGACACATTGTCAAATGAGCCGAACAAGCCAGGAGAAGATTGTCCAAGCGTCAGCCGCCATTGATGCAGCAGCGCTAAATTGCCTTTCCAACCGTAAAACAGTGCCGGCATGAGTAACACCAACAGCAGACCCGCAAAGGTTATGGCAACCTCACGAAAACGCTTTTTAAAAAGGAAATACGGTATAAATATCAAGGCATACGGTTTGATCGCCGCAGCCAGACTCAAGCTCAACGAGCAACGCCAGGATTTACGTTGGATAAATGCCGCCAACATGAACAACAATGACGCATTCATCAAGGCATTGGCCTGGCCAAGACTGATTTCCCGGGCATAGAACCGGCCTAACACCAGCAGCGGGATAAAAACCAGCCAGAATATGTTGCGCTGTCGCTGCGGCAACATCCCGAGACTGTAGCGAAACATCGAAACTAAAGCAGCGACAATCAACCAGAACCAAGCCTGGCATGCCAGCGGATAGGGCAGAAGCGCCAGCGGAGCCATCAACAAAGCAAAAAACGGCGGATATTTGAATTGATAATGTCCATCGCTGGACCGATAGAGTATCTCGCCCGCTGAAAAACGCTCACCGGCCTGGTAAAAAACAGCGAAGTCGGCCATTTTGAAACGCACCTTGAATAGGAATGCAGCCTGCAGCAGCAGAATGACCAGGAGCAGCAAAAGAATTTTTTTCTTTTTTGACATGATGATTTGACAGATCACTTTACGCCGGCAGTTCGATGATGAAACGGGCGCCCCGGGGCTGATTGTCAATCACCGAAATCAGGCCGTTATGCTCTTCAATGATGTTGTGGGCAATAGCTAGGCCCAGGCCGGTTCCGGAACTCTTTTTGGAAAAGTAAGGCAGAAAAACTTTCTGCTTGTCTTCATCGCTGATACCGGGCCCATTGTCGGCAAACTCGATGCTGATGAACTTGCTTTCCCCATTATAGCGGGTAGAAATTTCGATTTCGCCTTCTTTGCCGATGACCTCCAGAGCATTGTCCAGAATATTGACAAAAACTCTCTTGATCTGTTCGACATCGAGCTTGACCAACGACGGCAGTGCGACATCGAGCTTGACCTTGAACTGGATATTCTGGTAAATCGAAGTGTAAACAGCGAGCATTTTTTCCAGAATTTCATTAATATCGCCCTGGGTGAATTTAATTTCGGGCAAGCGGGCGAAATTAGCGAATTCCTCAGCCAGTTTTTTAATTGAATCGAATTCCTGGGAAATAATATGCATACTATCTTCGACAATAGCGCGGAATTTATCCGGCGGCTGGTCCAGGCTGCGCAAAATCCTTTGCGACGAAATTTGAATGGGGGTCAGCGGATTTTTTATTTCATGGGCAATCCGCTTGGCCACTTCGCGCCAGACCAGCAAGCGTTGGGCCTTGATCAATTCGGTCAAGTCGGTAAAAACCACCAGTAAACCGGAGAAACGGTTGTTGATCGGGTTGCGCAATTGGGTGATTTTCACGGCCAGGTTGATGACTCTGCCCTGCAACTTGACGTCGATTTCTTTTTCGATCAATTTGAAGCGCGTCTCAAAGGCTTTGCTTATTAAGGCATGGATATCTTGGTAAATGGTTTCAGAAATCACATTAGCGAAATTTTTTCGGGAAACAACTTCCACGTCCAATGACAGCATGCGGGCCGCTTCAGGGTTTAGGGCGATAATTTCGCCTTTTGAATTCAGGGCCATGACCCCGGAAGTTATATTTTTCATGATGGTTTCAATGATGCTGCGCCGGTGGCGCAGCTCAATGGTGCGCCGGTTCAGCTTGTCCCGGTTTTCCTTTAGATCAAAGGCCATGCGGTTGAATTCATTGATCAGGATGTTGAATTCATCCTTGGCCGCGTAGTCAATGCGCACGTCTAGGTTGCCTTTGGCGATTTCGGTGGTCGCCGATATCAGTTTCTCAATCGGCACAGTGATTCCCTTGGCCAGGTAAAAACCCAGCCAGGAAGCTGAAAAGATAATCAGAATGGTGATAAATAAAAAAAGCAGCATATAGGTATTTTTGACCGGATCGCGCAAAACCCTCATCTGGCTGTGCTTGTTGACCATTGCTGCCAGGATGTTGAGACTGCGGGTATAACTTTCGGGAAAATACTTTCCGGTGATGATCAGCATTTTGTCACCCTGCTCGATATCAAAAGCGACCCCGTTGCGGATCAGTTCACCATTTTTCAGAGTGTCAATTTTGGTAAATCCGGCTCCGCCCAGGCCGCTGTAAACGATATTCAAAGGCAGGTTTTTGTATTCCTGCATGGGGATGCGCGGATTGAAAATGGCAAAAATTTCATTTTTGTTCTTATAAATATTGACCACGTCAAGCTTGTATTCCAGCATCTTCTCCTTGAGCCTGTTCTGCAGGAAACCCTTGTTTTCTTCGGTGTACATTCGCTTCTGCTGGATCATGACGGCTATGATTCCGGAGAAATGCTCCAGATCTTCGTTGATTTTGCTGTAGTAATTAGTTTTGACGTCATCGACATTTTTCATGATGTTTTCAATCGGCGTTTTGAACCATTGTTCGATGCTCTGCGAAATGACATCGGTGGCGAAATAAAATAGCAGCAGGGTGGGAACAATGGAAAAGGCGATGAAAAAAAAGACCAGGCGGTTCTTAAAGCTATGACCGGCGCCACCCTGGTTTTTTTCATAATACATTTTCAAAATGTTGCGGATCAGGATGAAAAGAAAAGTCAAACCGAAAAGGATGATGATGATCCACAAACCGAAAATCAGAGTATTGCCTTTCAGGAATTGCGGCGAAAAATTCTTGCTCTCTTCAAAATAAATGCGGATAATGACAAAAGCGATAAAAAACAAGACTATGGCCGTCACGATTAGACGCACGCCCCTGATGTTTTTGTTTTTCATTCTCCAATTCCTTGTCGCCAGTTTTGGTAAAATACACAAATGGCAACCCTGCTCTTGATAATTTAACACGATCACCGCCAAAGGTCAATTGACATATGAAGCGAAAAATGATATTGCTGTACTCTTGCGCCTGTAGCTCAAAGGATAGAGCATGGGATTCCTAATCCCAGGGTTGGATGTTCGAGTCATCTCAGGCGCAATAATGAGGTCTAAATGAAAAGAAAAGAAAAAGAACACTTAAAGGCCGATCCGTTTGTCAATTTTGTCGAAAAAGCTATCACGTTTTTAAAAAATAACCGCCGCCTGCTTCTGGCCGGAGCAGGAATCGCGCTGCTATTGGTCATCGCCTTATTGGTCGTGTTTTTTTTCACCAACCTTAGCGCTGCCGGGGAAAACAAACTGTACGCCAGCGCCTTCAGCATCAGCGGCAACACCAACATGAGCATTGATCAAAAAATCAGCAAACTGCAGGAATTGAAATTTAAAAAAGGCATTTCAAGCGTAGGACAACTTTTCATCGCCGCCCTGTACTATGAAAAAGGTGATCTGCCCAATGCCGAAAAAACCCTGCAGCAATACTCCGGTAGCAGCATCGCCATCATCAATGATCAAAAGAAAACGCTCGAAGCCCAGGTATTGGCAGCCGGCGGCAAAAGCCAGGAAGCAATGAATCTACTCAATCGGATGCTGGAAGACAAACAGACCCAAATGGGCAAAGAGCTCATTATCATGATGCTCGCCAAAATTCAAACCAAAAGCCTGCGCCAGGAAGAAGCCGTTTCCAGCCTGAAAAGAATCATCAGCGAATATCCCAATACCCCCAGCGCCAATGAAGCGCAAACCCTTTTGAGCGCCAGCGAAGCCGCTGACTCGGCAGCGCAATAACCTTTCGTCATTTTTCTTCCTAAAAATCACCGCCCCTCATATAGTACGGCGGGTTGAAACGGCCGGCAAAGCAGACCTGCCGCCTCGACAGAGCAGTGATCGTTTTTTATCTTTTTACGGCCTGATAGGGACTGCCTTTCTTAAATTGCGGAAAAGTAGATTCCATGCTCAGGCGGTAGCCGACGTCGAAATAAAAGCGAATATCTTCCAGCATGCCCGACAGATCCCAGTCGGAAGTGTATTCATCGGATGGCTGGTGATAATTCTTGCGGTTGTAGGCATCGCGTTGTTGCTGGCCCCAGACTTTGCCTTTTTGCCGGTGATCCACACCAGAAGAGGCGTTCAAGGCCGGAACGCCGGCCAGAATAAAAGGAAAATGGTCGGAACGGTAAAATCCGCCGCGCTCGGGATGGCTTTCGGGCACTACATACCGCCCTTGGCGGGCGGCTGCGGCGCGGGCATATTCGTCCAGATCCGAAATGCCGTAACCAACGACTTGCACGTCCTTCATGGGCCCGAAGATGTTCAAGGCATCCATATTGATTACCGCCGCGGTCTTGGCCAGTGGGACCACGGGGTGGGACACGTAGTAGGTCGAACCCAGCAGCCCCTGCTCTTCGCCGGTCACAGCTATGAACAGAACGGAACGACGTGGGGGTGTTCCAAGTCTGACGAAAGCCGCCGCCAATTCGATGAGCGCCGCGGTACCGGTGGCATTGTCCAGCGCCCCATTGTAAATGTTGTCTCCACTGAGTTTTTCGTCTTTGCCGAAATGATCCCAATGGGCGACGTAGATCACACACTCATCGGCCCGGTCAGCTCCCTGGACGCGAGCGATTACGTTATGGGAAACGTTCTTGGTCAAAACGTTGCTAAATGCAATCGACGCCTTGAGCGGCAGGACCCGAGGGGAAAAATCCTTCGCCAAAGCCGCTTTCTTAAGCAGTTCCAGCTCGCTTCCAGCAGCAGCACAAAGCCGTTGTGCCGCATCCAGCGAAATCCAGGTTTCCAATTCGCACTTGCCGGCGTTGGCTTCACCTGTATCGAGACTAAAGATCGGTCGGCCCCAGCTATTGCGCACCACGTCCCAGCCGTACGACGCCGGAGAGGTTTCATGGATCAAAACCGCCGCCGTTGCCCCTTGTCGACCAGCTTCGGCAAATTTATAAGTCCAGCGCCCGTAATAGGTCATGCTTTTGCCGCGGAACAAGTTGGGATTATAAAAACCCGGATCGTTAACCAGCATGATCACGGTTTTACCGTGGACATCCAAACCGCGGTAATCGTTCCAATCGTATTCGGGGGCCACAATGCCGAAACCGACAAAGACCGTTTCCGAGTCTTGAATGGCGATTCTCTCTTTGAATTGTGAAGAGAAGCCGATGAAATCGTTGCCATAAGCAAGTGCCAATGGTGATTTGCCGCCGGTAAAAGTCAAGATTCCCGGCTGATCATTGGCGATTTTCAGCATGGGCACGTCCTGGTAATAGCTGAGGCCGTTTCCGGGGATCGCTCCCACGCGCGCAAATTCCCGGCTCAGAAATTCGATGGTGCGGGTTTCGCCTGGCGAGGCCGGGTAGCGGCCTTCGAAGGCGTCGCTGCTCAGCGTCCGGATGGCAGCATCCAAATCGGCCCGGTTAATGGCGGTCAGCGCCGCCTTTATGTTTGGTTTTTTTGGGGCCGCATAAAACAAAGTTCCGGCAACAATCATAGCAATTAGTCCGGCAAATAAAAAACGTTTCATGGCATCCTCCAAAGGAAAAGCGTTTAAAAGCCAATATAAACAGCTCGGCGCCTTCTGTCAAGCGGACGGCGGGTATCGACAAGTAAACCTGTGCGCAAAGAGTCTATACCAACACTATGTTTTTGCACTAGATGGTTCCATATAACAATCGAACTGTATGGAACCATAGTGCAAAAACATCTAGTGTTTGTATACTTCAAATCATCCCGAACCGTCAGGTGCTGGATTAATTTGTATATCCCCAAGGGGGATAGTCACACTAAATAGTCCCACTATAGTTTCAGCTAATTTGGAAATCGCTGAAACCATCTAGTGGGACTATAGTGTGACTATTTACAGCCCGGGCAAAGCATGGCATAATTGAGCCATGCAAGATGAAAGCGGATTGATCGAGGAAAACCGCTGTTTGGGCGAAAATTATTATTTGCTGAAAATCACCGCCCCGCGTATCGCCCAAGAGGCAAGACCAGGAAATTTCGTCATGGTCCGGGTAGCACCATCATTGGATCCGCTGCTGCGCCGGCCGTTCGGCATTTTGCAAAGCCAGCCGCCCCATATCTGGTTGTACTTCCAGGTCAAAGGTCGCGGCACTTCGCTGTTGAAGGCCCGTCAGGCCGGTGATCGCCTGGATATTCTCGGTCCCCTGGGAAACGCTTTGCCTGAGTTGCCGAACAAGAAAATTCTCCTCATCGCCGGCGGCCGGGGCATTGTTCCCTTGTTCCATTATGCCAAAAATTATGCCGCTCGCCAGCCGCTGCTGTTACTGTACGGCGGCCGCAGCGCCGCCGATTTACAGCTGTTGGCTGAAATAGGAGCCATACCCCTGCACAAAAGCTATATTTTCAGCGAAGACGGCAGCCGCGGCCAAAAAGGGTTGCTGACCCAAGGCCTGGAAAATGTAATTCGTGAACAGCAACCACAAGTCACCATGGCCTGCGGTCCGGAAGCCATGCTGGCCGCATTGGCCAAAATGCTCAAACCTGAAAATCTGGAAAATTACGTTTCCATGGAAGCCATGATGGGTTGCGGTTTCGGTGTTTGCCACAGTTGCGCGGTCGCCGCCGCCAACGGCCAATACCGGAAAGTATGCGACGAGGGACCGGTTTTCCCCCTGGATGAAATTCAATGGCCGATCTGAGTGTTGACCTGGGCTTTTACACCCTGAAAAATCCGCTCATCCCGGCTTCGGGCACTTTCGGTTACGGCGAGGAATTCGCTCCGTTTTTGGACCTGGATATCCTAGGCGCCCTGGTTTTAAAAGGGATTTATAAAAATGCCCGCCCGGGCAATCCGCCGCCGCGCCTTTACGAAACCCCGGCCGGGTTGCTTAATTCCATCGGCCTGGCCGGCCCCGGCGCCGCCGAACTCCAAGCCATCATCCGCCGCCTGAGCGCCAAAACCAGCACTCCGATAATCGTCAATGTCTGCGGCCAGGACGACCAGGAATTTCAGGAAGTTGCCGAAATCTTTACCACCATGCCCGAAGTGGCCATGCTGGAATTGAATATATCATGCCCCAACATCAAAAAAGGCGGCGCCTGCCCGGCCCAGGACGAAAAACACACCTACCGCCTGGTCAAGCGCGTCAAGGAGCACGTCAACAAGCCCTTGATCGTCAAGCTCTCACCCAACACCGCCAATATCGCTGCCGTGGCCCGTTCGGCCCAGGAAGCCGGGGCCGACGCCTTGTCCCTGGTCAACACCTTCCTGGGTCTCGCCGTGGACGTGGAAAAGCGCCGGCCCGTCTTTGCCAACACCTTAGCCGGACTCTCCGGGCCGGCCATCAAACCTCTGGCTTTGAGAATGGTCTGGGAAGTCTGCAACCAGGTACAAATCCCGGTCATTGGCATGGGCGGGATCACTTCGGGCCTGGATGTTCTGGAATATATCCTGGTCGGCGCGGCCGCTGTTCAAATCGGCACTATCAACTTTTGCGAGCCGGCCGCTGTTGTGCGCATCCTCGGCGAGCTTGAACAAGAAATGGAAAAACTGCACATAGAAAATTTAGCCGAAATCAGGGGCAAGCTGGCTATATAGATAAATTCAATTATACCGCGCCGATTTTTTAACCATTTCACCTGCGGGTGGCAACCATCCCGGTTCTTGTCTATGCCGCTTTCTTTCTGGAGAATTTCTGGGTCAGGTCGTCCAGTAATGAATATACGACCGGCACAACCACCAGGGTGAGAATGGTCGAACTGATCAGTCCGCCGATGATGGTAAAGCCGATCGGCGCCCGGAAGTCGTTGCTCGTGCCGAAGCCGAAAGCCACGGGCAGCATGCCCAGGATCATGGCCAGCGAGGTCATGAGTATCGGCCGCAGCCGGGTGGCGCCGGCTTCAATGATCGCCTCGCTGCGGTTCATGCCGCGGCGGCGCAGCACATTGGTGTAATCGATGAGCAGGATCGAGTTCTTGGTGACCAGGCCCATCAACATGATCAATCCGATGAAGGCCACAATGTCAAAAAGTTTGCCGGCCAGCAGCAGGCCCAAGACGGCACCGATGAGCGAGAGCGGCAAGGCCAGCATCAGGGCGAAGGGCTGGACGAAGGATGCGAACTGCGAGGCCAGGATCATATAGACGAATACAACGGCCAGGATCAGGGTCGTGATCAGGGTGGCGAACATCTCGGTGTTCTGTTCCACCTGTCCGCCGAAGGTGAAGGCCACGTCTCCTGGAAGCGCGAGGGCCTGGAGGCGGTCTTGCACGACAGCCTGGATCTCGTTGAGGGCGACCCCTTTTAGAATATTGCCGCCGACCACGATCTGGCGCATGCGGTTCTTGCGCTTGATCTGGCTGGGACCGGCCTCCACCTGGAGTTTGGCCACCTGGTCCAGGGTGACCGAGCCGCGGTAAACGGTGGGGATGAATACCCGGGCCAACCGTTCGAGATTTTCGCGGGTGGCCGGCAGGGCGCGCACGCGGATGTCGATCATGCGCTCCGGGGTGCGGAAGCGCGAGGCAATGTCGCCGTCGACGAAGGTGCGCATGGTCGAGGCGATTTGCAGGGTATTGGCGCCGAGCCGGGCGGCGCGGTCGCGATCGACCTGGACCTGTATCTCCGGCTTGGGATTGCGGTAATCGCTGTTTATATCAACTAATCCGGGGATATTGCGGATGGCATCCTTGACCATCTCCGCCGCTCGCGTCAGGTTTTTCAGGTTGGTCCCCTTGAGGTTGACCTGGATCGGCAACTGCTGCAGCGAACTGGCGGCGGCGCCGCCGAGTGTCATGGCATCCTGGAAGGTGATGGAAGCGCCGGGGATGTCAGTCAGCAGGGGCCGCAAGCGGTCCTGAAACGCCTTGTTGTCGCGGACATGGAGCAGTTTGATGTTGATGCTGGCTTCGTCGGAGGCGCCGTCTTTGGTGCCGATAATGGAAAATACGTCGCCGATCTCTTTCTGCCGATGCAGGATCTCTTCGACGGAGCGTACGACCCTTTCCGTACTCTCCAGCGAACTGCCCGGGGTGCACTGGATGACCAGGTTGAATTCCGGCCGCTGGCCGCGCGGCGTACCGCCGACACCGACCACGGTGAAAAGGAAAAGGCTGGCGGCGAAAACCGCCAGGGTGACGAAGACAACGGTCGTGCGATGGCCGATCGACCATTTCAGGATCGGGCGGTACGACCGGCCAAGCCGGTCGTAGAAGCGGGCGATGGCCGCCTGGAAGCGGCTGGAGAAAGAATGTTCATTGCCGGCTTTGGCTTTTTTAAAAAAATAAGCCGAAAGCATCGGCGCGAAGGTGAAGGCCTCAAAAAACGATATCAGCACGGCGGCGGCGACGGTGATGCCAAACTGGCGGAAAAACTTGCCGGCGATGCCGGTGGCGAAAGCCACGGGCAGGAACACGGCAACCAGCGTTAAAGTAGTGGCGGTCACGGCCAGGGCGACCTCGCTGGTGCCGTCGCTGGCGGCCGTGCGCGCATCCTTGCCCAGTTTTTCCATATGGCGGAAGATGTTCTCGCGCACGACGATGGCGTCGTCGATCAACAGGCCGACCGAAAGGCTCAAGGCCAGCAGGGTGAGGACGTTGATCGAAAAACCGAGCAAGGCCATCACGGCGAAAGAGCCGATGATGCAGACCGGCAGGCCGGCAATGGTGATCAGGGTGTTGCGCAGGTCGCCGAAGGAGAAGAGCACTACAAGGCCGGCCAGCAGTGCGCCCAGGATCAGGCTATTGATAACGTCATCGCGCGACTCCTTGATGAACACCGACTCGTCGGTGGCCAGGCGGATTTCCAGGTCAGGATAATTTTTGCGGATGCGGACCATCATTTTGTTGACGCCGTCGGCCACCTCGACACTGTTCGTGCCCGACTGCTTGCGCACCACCATCGAAACGCATTCGACCCCGTTGACGCGGGAGATCGCCTGACGTTTCTTGAAATTATCGCTAACCGAGGCCACGTCTTTCAGGTAAACCGGCGTACCTTGCGGAGTGGCGACTATAATATTTTGCAATTCAGCCACTTTTTCGAATTCTTCATTGGTGCGCAGAATGAAATCGAAGTCTTTCTGCGTCACCTTGCCGGCGGGGAAATTCAGGTTCTCGCCGCGGATGGCCTGACTGACCTGGGCGATGGACAGGCTCAGGGCATTGAGCTTGTCGACATCGACGTCGACGTGGATCTCCCGTTCCAGGCCGCCGAGCACGGTCACGGAGCCGACGTTGTCGACTGACGACACCTGCTGCACGATCCTGTCTTCGATTAGGGTCCGCAGGTCCATCAGGTTCAGGCGCTGGCCCCTGGAAGTGATGGTGTACGAGACGACCGTGGAAGCCGAAACGTCGAACTTGTCAATGACCGGTTCCTGGATCTCCCGCGGCAGGGTGTTGCGGATGGAGGTCATCTTTTCGCGCACCTCGGTGGATGCCAGCTGAGGGTCCTTTTCCAGGGTAAATTCAGCGACGATTACAGCAACGCTTTCCGCCGAGGTCGAACTGATATTCTTGATGCCATTGAGTGCGCTGAGCACGTCCTCGACCGGCTTGCTGACCTGCGCCTCCATCTCTTCGGGGCCGACGCCGGGGTTGACCACGGTCACGACCACGATCGGAAGCGAGATATCGGGCATCATATCGACGCCAAGGCGCGTATAGGAAACCAGCCCCAGCACCACGATCAGCCCGATGATCATGGTGATGAAAACCGGCTGGCGAATGGAAATATCTGCTATGCGCATGGTCTCACCGCGCCTGGACGTTCAGCCGGTCACCGTTTTCCAGCCGATCGGCGCCGCTGGAAACAATGGTCTCGCTTCCGAGCAGGCCGGAGACGATCTCGATCTGATCGCCGTTGATGGCCCCGGTCACTACCGGCTCCATCCTGGCCCGGTCCGCGGCAACACTGAACACAAACTTCTGGCCGCCGCGGTCAACGACGGCGGCGATCGGCAGCATCAGGCCGCTGCGCCGGTTCTGGACCATTTCTATCTCGGCATACATGCCGGGTTTCAGCCGATAACCCGGGTTGGGAACGGTGATCTCGATGTCGATAGCCCGGGTTTGGGGATTGGCAACGGGGCTGATGGCCGTCACCTTGGCGGTAAACACATCATCGGGGTAGGCGGCCATTTTCAGTTGCACGGCCAGGCCGATGCGGACAAAACGGATCTTCAATTCGTCGACCGCCATCACCGCCTTGACATTGTCGATATCGACGATGGCCATGATGGGCGTGGCTGGGTTGACGCTGGCGCCGGGGTTAAGCAGGATGCGGGAAACGACGCCCTTGCCATCGCTGCGGACCTCATACGGTTTGAACTCGTAACCGACTTCGTCACGGTTGATGATCGAGACGATATTGCCATTCCTGACTGGACTGCCCATCTGCACCAGGTTGCGAATGATCTTGCCGCTGACCTTGGGAACCAGCAGCACTTCGGTCTGGGCCTGAATGCTGCCGGAAGCGCGGATCTTTTCAAAGATATCCCGCAACCGGGGCTGCATGACGCGGACCGGAACGATTTTTTCCGGGACCTTCCGGCTCAGCGTTTCCTTTTTGGCGCGGATGTTGACGCAGGCGCGATAGGAAACGACGCCTATAAGCAAAACGACGATGAAAACGGCAATGAATTTTTTCATGGCTTACTCCTGATAAATTTTGCGGCCGACGGCCCGGAACAAACTGTAGCGGTTCAACACATAATTGACGGTCAGCTGCAGAACGCTGAGACGGGAATTGGCCAGGGTATTTTGTGCCTCGATCAGGTCGGTGGTTGAGGCCAACCCTCTGGGGCTGCGCTCTTCGGCGATATTCAGCGTTCTCTGGGCATGGCCCATTTTGATCTTTTCGATGGCTATTTTTTCTTCCAGGGTTTTGAGATCGGAGATCAGCTGGCGGATCTCGGCACCGACAGCCTTTTCCTGGTCCGAACGCTGGCGCCGCGCCATGTTCAGGTTGATTTCAGCCTGGGTCACCTGGGCACGGGTGCGAAAGCCGTCGAACAAAGGGTAAGCCGCTAAAAGCGACAATGTCCAATTGCCGCGCAGCTGGTCGACACTGGGCAGAAAACCGTTGCGGAATTCGTAAGTGAAGGCGGCCAGCAAATTGGGCTTGTTTCCGGTCCTGGCCAGGGCCGCCTGGGTGGAAAGCAGCGCTTCCTGGTCGCGAAGCTGCTTGAACTCAACGCGATTGGCCAGGGCCTCCTGTACGAGTTGCTGCTCGTCAACAGCCAGAACCTGGAAATCGAGCCGGTCGTCGATGGCCAGTTCGGCTTCCAGGGGGCGGTTGGCGATGCGGTTATAGGTCAGGATCAGCTTGTGCACCGAGTTGTTCAGGTCGGCCTTTTGCGAATCGATGACGCTCATTTGTACCTGGATCAGCGAAATGTCGAAATCGGAAGCGAGGCCGGCCTCGTAACGGGTTTTGAGGATATTCAGTTTCTTGGCGAACAGATCCCGGGTTTCGTTCAGGACCTTGCCCGCCTCGCCGGCAAAGAGCAGGTTGTAATAAATGGGTATTACCTGATAGGCTGTCAACTGGCGGACCGTTGCGGCTGCGTCTTCGGCCAAAGTGACCCCCAAGCGGCTCATCTTCACGGTCTTCTGGGTCCGCCCCCAGTTGAACAGTTGCTGGCTGGCCACCAGGCGGAAGCTGTAATTGTTTGCTGAATTGAACTCGAAGTGCATGACCTGGCCGCCTAAGTTGAAGTCGAATTCACTGACCAGGCTAAGCCGCGAATAGGCCGCCGTCAGGTTCACCTGGGGATAGTAGAGGCTTTTGCTTTCAGTAATCTTCTGTTCAGCGCCGCTGACGGCTTCCTCGGCGATTTGGATGCCCTGGCTGTTTTGCACCGCCAGGTCTACGAAATGCTGCAGGTCGAATTGTTCCCCGGCTCCGCGGAGCAACAAAGGAAGAAAGACAAGCAGCCAAACGGATATTTTCTGTCGTAACATGACTTCACCTCGATTTGGCTTTATTTTGCACAAGGGTATCGTTTTGTTTGCAGCTCAGGGAAATCTCGACCAGCGCTCCCAAAGAGTTCAAGAAAGACTCCCGCAGGGGCGCGGGCATGGTGACCAGGTAATCGTTCATGACGCGGACGAATGTCTGCTCGAAATTTTTTATCGCCGCCCGGCCCGCGGCAGTGACGGCCAAATCCGTCTTGCGCCGGTCGCGGTCATTGCTGCGGCGCAGCACCAGGCCGTCGCTGACCATGCGGTCCAGAAGCTCGGAGAGGGTGTTTTTTTTGCAGTGCACGCAATTGGAAATTGCGGTCAAGCAATGAGCCCCGGGTATCTCCAGGGATTTCAGTATCTTGTAACGGGCAATGGTGGTCCGCTTGTCGGGCCCCAGGAAGGCGCCGCCGCCCAACAAGTTGTGAAACAACGAACCCAGTTCGCTGAGATGAGCGGCGACAAAAGCTAAACGGTCATTTTTATTCATGATACGAATATATCATAATACGAAACAAATATCAAGAAGTTTTTATTGCGCCGCAATCAGACTAATGCTCAGACGATCATGTTCTTTAATTGTACTTCGGGATGGTGGTAGCGTTCGTAGGCCGGCGTCTTCTTGCCGAATTGGATCGATTCCTGCGGACACCACTGGATGCAGGCCAGGCACTGCTCACAATGATGCTGCCACACCGGTTTGCCTTCCTGCAATTCAATGTTCTGGGCCGGACAAACCTGGGCGCAGACACCGCAGACATTGCATTTGTCGTCGCACCAGAAATCCTTGTCCATCTTATGCACCTGTTTGAATGTCATTTTATAGATCGTGGTAAAAACGATCCTTTGCCACAATGGACCCTTTTCAATGGAACCGGATTTACGTTCGGAAATACAGGCCGCGGCCGCGGTTATTTTGGCGCGGGCGCTATCGAAGCGTACGTTCTGACGAGCGACCGGGCCGGGGCCGCCCCAGGGGATATAATTGCTTGGCAGGACAATGCTGAAGCCGGCAGAAAGCTTCAGGCCGCGCCCGGCCAGCATTCCCCGCAACTGGATCAGAGTGCGTGAAACCTGGCCAGCATTGACCGCCAAGGCAAACAGGTAAACCCGCGGCCGCAATGACAGTTTTTCTATGAATTGCATAACCGGGCCCGGCACACCCCACATGTGCACCGGAAAAACAAATCCCACCGCATCGGCATCGCCAACCGCCAGGGTATCAGCGTGTTTCATGGGACACAGCCTGGCGTCACCCAATCCTTCTGCCAGCAGCCGCGCCGACCATAACGAATTGCCTGTTCCTGTATAATAAAAAATCAATGTTTTCATTTTTCAAACCTCCAGGAGAAACCATTCTAGGAGAAAACACGGTGAAATTCAACAAACCCCATCAGATAGTATCAGGCGGACCCCTTTTGCAGTTGTTTTCGTTGTATAATAGTAAGCAAATCAAACCGGAGGTGCCCAATGAGAATCAACCGTTGTTCGCCGTTATCCATATCCTGCTGCTGACCCAACCGCTGGCGCAGGGGGATGATGAAGTTGCCCGGAAAAAAGACAAAATAGAGCGGAAAAAACTGTGCCGGTTTCATCAAGATCAGAAATAGCATGAAGCGGCGAAAATTCATAAAATTGACAGCTACTGCTTCGCTGCCGTTTTCCAATATACTCAAAATGGAGAGAAAAAGCATGAAAACTGGTTATTTGTTTGATGATATTTTTCTGCAGCATCAACCTGGAGAAGCTCATCCCGAGTCACCCCAGAGGCTCCTGGCCATCGACCAGGCGATACGGGCCATGCCCTTTTTTCCCGAATTGATACCGCTGCAGTCGAGACGGGCTGCGCTAGAGGAATTGTATCTGGTACATCACAAAGAATATGTGGATCTGGCCAAGCGTGAATGTGCAGCGGGTAGATCCAGCCTTTCCACCGGCGACACCGATATCTGCCCGGAGAGTTACGAAGTAGCCCTGAATGCGGCCGGAAGCGTGTTGGCCGCAGTCGATGCCGTGTTTTCGGGGACCGTCAGCCGGGCTTTCTGCGCGGTCCGGCCGCCAGGGCACCATGCCGGTCCAGGCCGGGGGATGGGTTTTTGTATATTCAACAACGTCGCCCTGGCCGCCCGCTATGCGCAGAAAAAATACGGCGCCAAACGGGTGTTGATCGCCGACTGGGATGTCCATCATGGTAACGGCACCCAGGATGTGTTCTACAGTGACGGCTCGGTGCTTTTTTTCAGCACCCACCTGTTTCCCCACTATCCGGGAACCGGAGCAGCGACCGAGAGGGGCCTGGGAAAAGCGGAAGGGTACATCATCAACCGGCCATTCCCGCATGGTGCCGGCAACCGGGAGATCGTCGGCGTCTTTTGTGATACACTTATCCCTGCGGCCAGGGAATTTAAACCCGATTTTACCTTGATTTCCGCCGGATTCGATTCTCGGAAAAACGATCCCTTTGGCGGATTCCAGGTCGATGACAATGGTTTCCGCGAATTGACCCGTATCATGTTGGCAATCGCCGCTGTTTCCGGAAAGGGTCGCCTAGTTTCGGTGCTAGAAGGGGGATATAACCTGGCCGGCTTGGCCGCGGCCGTTTGCGCCCACCTGCAGGAGCTGCACCACGGAGGATAAATTCCCTCCGATTTTCATGGTTGTCAGGCAAGCGATTTTGCGCTACAATGAAATTTTCATCGAGGTGAGGTTATGAGTTGGATAACTATCAAGAAAATTTTTGTTGACCCGGCACCGCTGCTGGAAACTGAACTGGAAGTCCGCGGCTGGATCCGCACCCAGCGTACATCGAAAAATTTAGCTTTCATCGAACTGAACGACGGCTCCTGTTTTAAAAACCTGCAGATCGTCTATGGCGACGACCTGGCCAATTTCAACGAAGCGAATAAATTTCCACTCGGTTCGGCTCTGAAAATTACGGGTAAGCTGCTGCCCTCGCCGGCGGCTGGTCAGTCTTTCGAGCTGAAAGCCGCCGCAATCGAATTGATCGGTCTTTCCAGCTTGGAGTACCCGCTGCAGAAAAAGCGCCATTCCTTCGAATACTTGCGCACCATTCCCCATTTGCGGCCGCGTACCAATACATTCATGGCCGTGTTCAGGGTCCGCAGCCTGCTGGCTTACGCCATCCACAGTTTTTTTCACGAAAGGGGTTTTGTATATGTGCACACACCGATCATTACCGGCAGTGACTGCGAGGGAGCCGGGCAGATGTTCCGGGTAACCACTCTGGACTTGAAAAACCCACCGCGCCAGCCGGATAACGAAATCGATTTCAGCCAGGATTTCTTTGGTAAGGAAACCAATCTGACCGTCAGCGGTCAATTAAACGTTGAAGGTTTTTGCCTGGCCTTCAACCGTGTTTATACCTTCGGACCGACCTTCCGCGCCGAAAATTCCAACACCCAGCGCCACGCTTCAGAGTTCTGGATGATCGAGCCCGAAATCGCCTTCGCCGATTTGGACGATGACATGCAGCTGGCGGAAGACATGCTGAAATATGTCATTCGCTTCGTTTTGGAACAGGCCCCGCAGGAGATGGAATTTTTCAACCGCTTCATTGACACTTCTTTGCTGCAACGCTTGCAGTTGGTGCTGGATGCAAAATTCGAACATGTCACCTATAGCCAGGCCATCCAAATCCTGCAAAAAGCGGACAACACTTTCAATTTTCCGGTCAAATGGGGTAACGACCTGCAAACCGAACACGAGCGCTACCTGACCGAGAAAGTATTCAATAAACCGGTTTTCGTCACCGATTACCCCAAGGCAATCAAAGCTTTCTACATGCGCCTGAACGACGACAACCGCACCGTAGCCGCCATGGATTTACTGGTTCCCGAAGTCGGTGAAATCATCGGCGGCAGCCAACGCGAGGAACGTCTCGATGTTTTGCGGCAAAGAATTGAAGAAATGAAGTTGCATGAAAAAGATTATCAATGGTATCTTGATTTGCGCCGCTTTGGCGGCACTCCCCATGCCGGATTCGGACTCGGTTTTGAAAGGGCGGTCATGTATCTGACCGGCATGGAAAACATCCGCGACGTGATTCCCTTTCCGCGCACACCCAAGAGCGCTGAATTCTAAAAATAATAAAAGGAGCAACCATGAAAAAAATCATTGTCCTGTTGGTTTGTCTGAGTTTAGGCAATTTCGCCGGACTCCGGGCGGCGAACGATCAAAAAAACAAGGTCAAATACGAAAAAAAATACACTGATCCGGTTTTGAAGGCCATGGATGAGGCCCGGGAAAAAGAACAGAAACTTGCTGACGAAGAAACGCAAACCATCAAAAAAAGACAGGAAACGGAAAAAGGGGCGAGAAAACTTCTGGAACGGACTTTGCAATCCGACATGACCGGCGTTTACCCGCCGCCGGCCCCGACCAGTTTCAAATCCTTTTTCCATTTCCCGCCCGTAGCCCAGTATAACACCAACACCTGTTGGAGTTTCGCCAACACTTCTTTTTACGAGTCCGAAATTTACCGCTTGTCCGGAAAGAAAATCAAGCTGGCCGAAATGTGGACCGTTTATCACGAATACCTGGAAAAAGTCCGGCGCTTTGTCAAAGAGCGAGGCGCTTCCCTGGTGGCCGAAGGCGGCGAAGGCAACGCCCTAAACCGCATCTGGAAAACCTACGGCATCGTTCCCGAAGCCGCCTTCCCGGGAATCAAAATGGCCGAGCAGAAACATGACCACGTCCGGCTGATCCATGAAGTCAATGCTTATCTGGATTACGTCAAAGCCAACAGTTTCTGGGACGAACAGGCCGTGCTCGCCCATGTGGCCGTGATTTTAAACAAGCACCTGGGAGTTCCCCCGCAGAAATTCGTCTTTAACGGCAGGGAAATGACCCCCAAAGAATTCCTGAAAAACGAAACTTCTTTGAATATGGACGACTACCTGGACGTGATGTCCACCAGTTATTTCCCTTTTTATACTTTCCAGGAGTTCATGGTCCCCGACAACTGGTGGCACAGCAAGGATTATCTCAATCTGCCGCTGGACGAGTGGTACGGCCTGATCGTCAAAGCCGTCAAAGCCGGCTACACAGTGGGCATCGGTGGTGATGTTTCCGAGCCGGGCAAGCTGGGTTTCAATGACGTCTGCTTTATTCCCTCTTTCGACATTCCACAGCAATACATCAACCAGGACGCCCGCGAATACCGCATCGACAACAAGACCACCGACGATGACCACGGCATCCACCTGGTCGGTTACACCCGTTACAAGGGCCAAGACTGGTTTTTGATCAAGGATTCGGGACGCTCAGCGCGCTGGGGAAAATTCGAAGGATATTACTTTTTCCGCAGCGATTACATCAAGCTCAAGATGCTGACCTACACTGTGCATAAAGACATCCTGAAAAATATCCTGGCCAAAATGAAATAAGTCGGCCAATTTTTTGTTGGGGAGGTGCGCCATGGGCAAGATCATTGCCGAAGTAACCGTGGTGCCGCTGGGTACCGCGACGACCTCATTGAGCGGCTTTGTGGCTGCTGCGGAAAAGGTTTTGCAAAAATTCCCGGGTCTCAAATCCATGCTGACCCCGATGTCAACCATCCTGGAAGGGGAAATGGCCGAAGTGCTGGCCGCAGTGCAGGCCATGCATGAAACCCCTTTTCAAAACGGAGCCCAACGGGTGATGACCCGGGTCAGCATCGACGACCGCCGGGACAAGGAAATCACCATGGCCGGTAAAATCGCAGCGGTGAAAAGCAAGTTGTAAGCACGGGAGCGCTCGGCTCAAGCACCGGAGTGAACACTGATTTTGCCATACATCGAAAGCACGATCCGGAAAACACGCGCTTCTTTTTCCAGGGTGATGGTGCACAGGGGCGAGACATTGCCCAGCGGCGAAAATACCGGACAGCTGTTGGCATGGACCTTCAACTTGCCATTCAAATCAAAGCTGCGTGTGACCTGCCAGCCCTGGCCGTTATCGATACTGAGCAGCAGGCGGCCGGGGACAACCTCGACGCGCACCGGCTGGTTTTCCTGGATGGCCTGGTAGCGGGCTGTGCTCAGGGCAGCGGTCACCGTACGCAGGCAGGAGTTAATTTCCAGGCGGGTGAAAAACGACTGCATACCGGGAAATACGGCCATGAGCAAAAAAGCAAACAAGCCAACCGTAACCAGCAGTTCAACAACCGTAAGCCCTTTTTTATTCATCGGTTCCCTCCGTGATAAAATTGACCCGGAAATTTTGCAGGCATTGGAAATTTTTTAAACTCAGGCAGGCCGGGAAATCGAATTGACCGGCCAGGGCCCGGATTTGCAGACGGCCCGAATTTTGGATATCGCCGACAATCAGGCTGCCGGAGAGCTTTAACAACCCGTCGCCATGAATCAGTTTGCCCGCGGCCAGTAAATGGGCCTCAATGGTGCTGTCAGCGCCCGCCGCCATAATGATATCGGCGTTAATCTCGTCGCCGCTGAAAAAATCCTTGCCACTGGTCATCAGCAACAGGTTGGCAAATTTGGTTTTTTGCAAACCCAGGGTTTCGCATTCGAGTCCCGAACTGACTACCATTTTTCCGGACGCCAGGACCTGAATCCGGGAGTCGGCCGTGAAAGCCGCGTTTCCGGACTGCTCGATAGCCCAGATATTGCCATGGATAATTATTTTTTCAGCAAACCCATAACCGCTCACCGCTTCCTTGCCGCTCCAAAGCATCGATTCCTGGCCTGGCTGGTAACTGAGTTCAAACGAACGGTTGTCCTGCCGGAAAACAATGGACTGCCGGTCGCTGGCGGTCGTAAATTCAAGTTTCTGCAGGTCTCCCTCGATAAAAATCGCCTCGACGAAACCAGCGGCCAGCGCCAGATAAATTCCGGGCGGGATGGGCGCGTCCGACGGCTCCAGGTTAAATTTTTCTCTGATTTGGCGCCAATCCGGGAATTGGCCCCCCAATTTCAAGGTTTCGGCCAGCAAGCGGCGGCAATCGCCCTCAATTGCCGGTTTTCTCGCCAAGGGAATTAGCGGGCCCGACCATTCAACACCTTTGCCGGCCAGGTAAGCGGCCGGCGTTGCGGCAATTTCTTTGTTAACCAGCAGGGCAAACTCACTGAGGGGAATATCACCTTTGAGCAGATCCACGGAAGCTTGTCCACAATACGTCAGCCGGCTGTTTTCCCTGCTGGCAGCCAAACTGTTAAAAATCCTGACCTTTAAAAAACCGTTGCCCGGGGTTTGCGATTGTTTGCTGAAATGATTTTTGACTTGAAAACCTCTCTCGTCAGTATCAGGAAAATTCACAGTATTGAAAAAATCGTTTTCCGGCGCGGAAAATTGATTCATATCGCTGTTGGCCAGCTGTTGCCAATAGCGATGCAACTGCAGCAAAAGCGCCTGCTCCAGCCCCCCGGAAACCTGCCACTTGCTGCGCCGGGCACCGATAATTTTAATGTGAAGCAGCGAGTGAGTCAGCAGGGCCAAGCCTGAGAAAGAGACCAAAAGCACGAACATAAGCGAAATGATGATGTTGCCACGACGGTTCATGGCTGCACCAGATTGAGTAGAAAGATATAGCCGCGGATCTGCTCTTTTTTGTTGACTTCAATACGGTACAGGACCGAATTGGCATCGGGGAAGAAAGTTACGTAAAAATCACTGACCTCTTCCAAAAGCGGCTGAAAGTTTCCTTTGTCGGTCTTTCTTTTCAACAGGCGCTGGGCCGAGTAGAACTTGTATTCCACTTTTTTTAGCACCAGCACCGGGCTGTTAGCGGGAAAATCGTTCTGCAACGGGTTTTTCAAAACCAGAGCGCCGCCCGAAAAATCCCCGATTTCATTGAATTCCCACACTTGCCGCGCCAGACTGTAAATAAGGACAACTTTGTCTTTTTTAAAAAACTCATTTTGGGCGATTTTCAGGGTCTGCTGCCCTGGCAGGGCGTTTTCCAGAAGCTCTTCATCGGCCAGTCCATAAATCACTTTAAAATTGCCCTGGGAACTTTCAAAACAAGGAATGTTGAAAAATTTGCAGGCTTCCTGCAAACGCATGCCGCATTTGTTCAGGTCCGATTTGATGGTATCCACGGTGTGAAATATCGCTTCCAACCTTTCCTGGTTGCTGGTGATTTTTTTTGCAACCCGCCCTGTTTCCGTCGCGTGCGCGATGATCACCGTCAAAATTCCCAGGCCCAAAGACAGTGAGATAAGCATCTCCAAAATTCCAAAACCTTTAATCATTTTTTACCTCCTGGATAAAATGTGATTTATAAAAAGCCAACGACAGTGAGTAATTCGGCCCTGCCACCAGCAGGTTGATCCTCTTTAGTCCGGCTTCGGCTGGCTCCACCCGCCAGGTGACGATAAACCTCTGGCTATCCTGCCGGTGACTGCCGTTAGCAAGATCGGGCGCAGAAAAAGGTAAGGAAGATAAGTAATTTTTATAGTAATCACTCGTTTCGATCAGGCGGAAACGCAAGCTTGATTGGCGCGACTGATTGAGAGCGAAAACCATGATCCGGACGCTGAACAGAACGGCCATCATTACCAAAGCCAGTGAAACCAGTGTTTCAATCAGGGTGAAACCTTTATTCATTTTTTCCTCCTGAAACAACCCATTCATATTCTTTGCCAAGTGCCCGAATGAATAGGAAACCGCGACCAATCAGGCTTTTCAGTGCCGTCCATAACTTTTTGGGGTATATTTTTATTTACAAGCGCGATAAATTTGTAAAGATTTATTTACCTTTGGGTCAGTGCGTAAAATGCTGCCAAGCCTATTTTATCTTTTAATATAGGCTATTTACGTTATTTTTCGATCGGACATGGCCATTTGGCAGCAAACCTGATTACCCTAGGGCAGGAGGTCAACATGACAAAAACAAAAAAAATGCTCGCTCTGATGGTCATCTTAACGGTGACCCTGCTTTCGACTGCTTCCCTGTATTCAGTCGAAAAACCGGCGGCCGCCAACGGCAGCAAACTGGTCAACATCAACACCGCTGATGCCGGCCAGCTGGACAAGCTACCGCGGGTAGGTCCCAAAATGGCGCAGCGCATCCTGGACTTCAGGAAAAGCAACGGCAATTTCAAGCGCACCCAAGATCTGATGAAGGTCAAGGGCATCGGCGAAAAGGTCTTTGCCAAGCTGCAGCCGCTAATCACTATTTAAAAAAAGCGGGGGGGGAGCCGCAAGGCCCCCCTTTCGCAAACAGGAGAAAAAAATGGAAGAAAAAATCAAGGAACTGAATTTGCTGCTGATTTTACTGACTGGCTGGGAAGAAGATTCACGTAAAAACCCGGGCGAAAAAGTTTTCCGGGCCTGGAAAGGTTATCTTTTTAAAACTCTGAACACCCTCGCCGATGAAAAACTGATCATCCAGTCCAAGGACACCAAGTCGGTGATCCTGACCGACTCGGGCAAACAACTGGCCGAAAAACTCAAAACCCAATATCTTCACTGACCCCATCCCTTTGTCCCCCACTTCCTGGAGGCGCGGTTCGCCGCGCCTCTTTTTTTCTTGAGATTTAAAATATGTGCCAGAAGATAAATGCATATTGTGATTGCAGTATTTTTGCGTAGGGGCAGGCCCCTGTGCCTGCCCTTCTGAATTGATGAGGAGAATCGGAAAAGAAGATGCAGGGCGGACACGGGGGTCCGCCCCTATGGGGAAAAATCTCCTGCCCTTGCCTGATGTGATCCGGCAATTCAAAACATTTACAACCAAGAAATATACGGATAACATTATCCATTCCAATTGGCCGGAATTCCAGAATCGTCTCTGGCAGCGTAACTATTTCGAACACATTATTCGCGATGAAAAGGAACTGGATCAGATCCGCCAATACGTACAAAACAATCCGGTCGATTGGCCTTTGGATGACGAAAACTCCGCAAGAAAAAAATTGCTTTAGGGTGAGAAAAAGCTATAGAAGAAAAACCGGAACCTTATTAAGTTTTTTTATAATGACACTTGGTTTTTTAGCTTTCATGCCTGATGTATTAAGCAATTACCCTGGATTAAAACAACGATTTTTTCATATCGGTTGGTCGCTATGGTTTTTCTATTTAAGTTATAGTTTTGTCAGATTATTCCAAAACGAGAAAGTAAAAGATTTAAATTAAGAAAAAGCCCAGCCGGTAGAAGAGATTTTGGGACAGCCGTTTATAGTTCTGTTTTTTCTGGAGCCTTTCTTTGTCTTGCAATTCAAATTCTCCAAACCCCATTAGAGCATCATATTGGTAAATTTTAAAAAACCAAACGACTGTCCCTGATCTTCCCATATTTTAGCAGCCGGATCTTTTACTTGAGATGAATCAGGTAGGTGCCATCTTTTGTTTCCAGTTCTCCTTGCTCGATTTTCACGGAAATATTGTTGTTCTTTATCCTGATCTGCTGATTTTCCTGTATTATATCCGGTTTATTCACAAGTCCGGTTATGGTTATTTTTTTGACGCCGTTAAATAGCGGATGATCTTTTGCGCCTTCGGTCAACGCTTCTATTCCAAGTATTTCCATTTCAGCTCGGTCGCCCTCAAGTTTCAACCAGCGTTTGTGCAGCAGTTCGGTTTGGCTTATTTTTTCCATATTCATCGGATCGAAACCAGCAGGCCAAAGGGGCCTTGAACCGCATTTCAGGATTATTTTATAGCCTGGTTTTTTAAGGAAAGCGTCAATCAGTTTTAGCTTCCCGTCGAGATAAGCGTTCACGGCCTTTTCGGCTCTCGTTTTTTCTTCAGCTTCGAAACCAGGATCAAAATTGCATGGCTGAATATCCCCCAGTAGCGATTTTTGCGCAATAACGTCAGGATATATTCCTTCTCTTGGATTCAATCTATTTTTCCAATCATGATCGATCCTGTCAAGCAGATTACACAACAAAGATCCTGTAATGTATGCTCTGATCCTGACGCTGTTTGGCAGATATATCTTATCCGGCAAATTTTTTCTCGGATCGTTTCCCGAAGCTTTATCCTGGATATAAAACGCAGTTCCTTCCATCAGCTCAATCCCCCGTTCATAACTGACGCAGGAAGCGGGCATTGTTTTATATTTCTCTGAACGGAGCCCGATCGCCAACTTGAGCCATTTTTGCATGTCGCCTACAGATTTCGAATCATAGACATTGAACAGCGCTCGAAATTCAAGATAAACAAGCTTTAATAGTATCGGGTTTTCCAGCGGATATTCGAATACAGCAAATTCATTCGCGCCCTCCCCCCAATTGGCAGGATTGGCAAGTTGGTAGCAATGGAATTTCTCGTGAATCAAAATAGCGGCGATACCAACCGGATCAGTATTTTTTGACAGGTCGGTGTCCAGGCACGCAGTATTAATGCCGCCAATTTTCACCGCCGTGTTCGCCCGAACCAGTTCATGTTTGCCGGGGAAATAGTAAATCCCGGCCATTTTATTATATTTTTCGAAATTGTCCGGCGGAGCCGGATGATTTATAAGATATGAATTGACACCATCATATATCAGAGCCGGAATCAAGGCGGGATCAAATCCGGGCCATTCTATTCGTCCGGCGAGCCGCTTCTCCTGTTCTTTCAGAACGTTCAAATCAACTGCGCCTGCAAATTTGTTTTAATTGATATGAATGAAAAAATCAAAGCCAAGGATATGGCTCTAAATATGATGTTGATATTCGGGTTGAAAATAATTCCGGACTTCCCTATTTTCATTACACTGCCTCCATTTAATACTTTAAATCTTACTCAACACAGGATGGCTTCATGCGCCATTATTTATGAAACTTCTTGATGAATTCTTCAACCTCGGGGATGCCGCCCTGGAAGATCAAATAACCGTTGTAGGGCTCGCGCTCGGTGATCTCGCCGGCGATGGGGGTTAACATCAGGTCTTTAACTTTACCGAGATCCGTAGTTTGACCGAGCGCCCAGGCCAACTTGACGTAGGCCACTTCCGGGAGCATGTTTTCAGCCGGGATAACGCCTTTGGCCATCAGGTCGCGGCCGGTGTCGTAGACAAACATGTGCACGTAACCCCAGAGCGTCTGCACGGTCATGTAGATGGTCACGCCCTTGGCCACCGCGCGCTCGATGGCCGGGTACAGGGGCTTGTTGACGTGGCCCAGGCCGGTGCCGGCGATGACGATGCCGCGGTAGCCGTTGTCCACCAGGGAATCAATCATGTCGGGCTGCATATTGGGATAATAATAGACCATGGCCACCTTCTCCTCGAAATAAGGGAGGATGTCCACGTTGCGATCGTTGCGGCGGCGCTTGTAGTCCTGGCGCAGCGGCGTGATCTTTTTGCGGTCGACCATGGCGATGGGGATGTCGCCGATGGTGCGGAAAGTGGAGCGGTAGGAGGAATGCATCTTGCGCACCCGCGTGCCGCGGTGCAGCAGCCCGTATTCGTCCGAGGTCGGGCCGAACATGCAGACCATGACTTCAGCAATATCGGATTCGGCAGCCGTTTTGGTGGCATGCATCAGGTTCAGGGCCGCGTCTGACGACGGCCGGTCCGATGAACGCTGGGAACCGACCATGACGATCGGAATGGGTGAATTCTGCACCATGAAGGAGAGGATACCGGCCGTATGGTGCATGGTGTCGGTGCCATGGCCGATAACGATGCCGTCGATGCCTTTTTTGATTTCTTCGCCGATGGCCTTGGCCAGGCCTTTATACTGCTCGGGCCCCATGTTTTCGCTGAAAACGGCGAACAGTTTTTCCGTGGTTAGATTACAGATATCGGCCAATTCGGGGACCGCGCCATATAGTTCGCCCGGTGAAAAGGCCGGGATCACGGCCCCGGTGCGGTAATCGAGGCGCGAAGCGATAGTGCCGCCGGTTCCCAAAAGTTTGACATTATGTTTTTCCTTGGAGAAAGGGAACTCTTTTTCCGGGATCTTGTAATGGGCTTCCTTGTAGCCGAATTCCTCGCTATCCAGAACAGTGGCCACATCGATGCCGATATTGTAACCGGTGGCCAGTTTTAAAACAACATGGCGGTCATCGTCGTTTTCTGAGCGCGGCAGCACGATACCTCTGAAATCGCCGCGCGTGGTTTTGATCCCCGAATCGCTCCAGACGCGGATCTTGAATTTTTTAAGCATTTCTAGCGCCGGGCCTTTATAACCTTTGAACAGGTCAGTCATGGCCATTTCCCCTTGCCACCCGCTCCTGCACTTCGCACATGGGCATATTCCCCAAAGCAAATTTCCGCACATTGCCGACGATCCAGCGCATCTCGGCATGCGGATCCTTGGAAGTTTTGATTTTTTGGAATTTCTCTTTCAGGAAAGGCAGGGAAGCCAAGATTTCCTCGCGGTCTAATTTCTTGAAGTTCACCGTGGTTAAAACCGATTGAAAATCCATGTTTGGATGCTGGTAAATAACAGGCAGCATCGTTTTGATAATGTCTTTTTCCAGTTTCTGCTCATGGATGAAGGCGAATAATTCATAAAGACGCTGGAAATTAAAATCCCTGAATGCCGGCAGCCTCCCGGCCAGATTTTTCAGGTTCTGGCCAAAAATGACGGCCACGAAACGGGCATTAAAAGCAAAATCAACGACGATTTTTTCAAGCAGCGGCACCAGGTTGTTCTTCAGCAGGTACGAATGGGTATCAACAGGAATATTCCAGGCCTTGAACTGGCCGAAGCGGTAATGGACCTCCGCGGGTAACGCGGCCCGCACCCGCTCAATCAAATCCTCGGCCACCGGAATCGGCGCTGAATCGGTGTCGGGATACATGCGGTCGGGGCCGGGCAGCACCCGTTCGAATATGGTGCGGCCGTCGGCCAGTGCCTTGCGGGTTTCATTGGGCACGCCTTGGGCGGCCAGCCGGCAGCGCTCAGCGATTGTGTCCAAGGCCGTTCTCACGTCATCTTCAGCCCCCCAAAATAACAACTGGGCATCGCCTTCAGCCGATTTCAGTAGTTTCCTGATGCCGGCGAAACTATCTTCGCCCAGAACCGGCTCCAGTTGCTCGGAATGGATCAAGTTGGGTTTTTCCAGGCAGGCGATCACTTTCAAACGGTCGCTGATCTCATCGGCAAACATTTTCCCGGGCTGGGTGAAAAAAGACAAAATGCCTTTAAAATTCGGAAGATTCACGGCCAGCAGAAGCAGTTTTTTCTCCTGAATTTCCTTGAACTGGGGAAAAGCGGCGGGCAGCATTTCCAGGTCCACATATTTATGGACCGGCGCCCAGTTTTGAAAATCGCCGCTGCGCTTGGCCAATTCTTTTTTGATTTCCAGCAGGGCTTTCTGGCGGAAAGCCTCTTTGTGAACCAATTCGGGGATCCAGGTGATATGGGCTACGCCTTTGATCTCCACCCGCGTGCCGCCGCTGATGCTGACGTTGACGTCCTCGCGGGCGGCGCCGATGCCGGTGCGCATCTTGCCGGTGCTGCGGGTCAAAAAACGTATATACTGGGCCGCTTCCGCCGCCTCATCCGGGGTTTTCATATCCGGGTAAGTCACGGTTTCAATCAATGGCATGCCCAAACGGTCGGTCGAATAAACCCGGACATGGCCGATATCGGAAATTTCCCGGCAGGCGTCCTCTTCGATACTCAACTGAATGATCCTGATTTTTTTATTCTTTAGCGGAATTTCTCCCTCGATGCCCAAAATGCCGGTCCTTTGAAATCCGGTGGGGATGCTGCCGTCCAGGTATTGTTTGCGGGTAATATGGAATTCGCCGACAATATTGGCTTTGAGCAGCAAAGCCACTTCCATGGCGATTTCCAGGGCCTGGGGATTCAGCAGAAAGGGCGGCGTATCATCAATATCATAGGTGCAGGTGGTCTCGTTCTTGATCCGGTAAATCACGTTTTTCCGGGTCTTGAATTCCATCAACGCCGTGCCGTCGTATTCGCCAAGTTCGGAAAGGGTCGGCCGCATGTGACGGACGATTTCGGCGTCGTATTCCTGGAGGTTGTGATACCGGCCGGCCGGGCAGTTGCAGAAAAGCTTTTTTTCGGTTTTTAGCTGCTGGTGGACTTCCAGGCCACATTTGAATCCCAGCCGGGAATAGGTAGTTGCTTTGGTTTGCAGGCGCGGGCTGTAGCCGACCAGCTTCTTGCTTTTTTCGTAATTCTGACGCGGATCGAAGGGTGTTTTCATTTTCTTTCCTCGGCAAAGCAGTGTCTACTATATGTTCAACCAGCCTATTTGTCAAGACTTTTCAGGCAATGGGTTCACTCGTATTGACCCCTGCACCCGATCTCAGAAATATACTGAGTAGGCGAGGATATATTTATTTTAACGGATGCTGCTGAAAAGATTGAACTTTGGCGGATTTTCCAAGTGTTTTTTCACTGTGCACAACTGGGCCGCCTGTATCACTGCGGCCCGGTACTTTTCCGGAAAAGCCACGGGTAGGATAATCTCCATGTTCACCATGGTGATCAAATGGGTCTGGGGATCACGATCCATGGATTGGCGAATTTCAATTGCCGCCGGGTCGATGCCGCGCTGCTGGCAGAAGGAAAGGACGTAAAAGCCGGCACAGGTGCCCAGTGAAGCCAGAAAAAGTTCGAAGGGGGAAGGGGCGCTGTTCTCGCCACCGCCGACCAATGGCTGATCGGTTTTATGGGTGAAGCCATTATAAGCGGCATTAACTTTTTTCCCGCCGGGAAATGTGATCATCATGTCCATGGTTCATCTCCTCTCACAAATTCAGAACATTTTCACTCATACCATAAAAATTCACATGTGATTGTAGCCAAAACAAATATTTAAAGCAAATGATTTTTTCACAAGTTGATGAGAATTTATTCTTCCTGATTGCGGTTTATTGTTTGCGGCCAATGCTTGTGCTACCATGTTCGTGGAAAAAATACTTGGAGGTCGGCATGAAAGTTAAAATTTTACTTTCGGCTTTACTGGCTTGGCCGTTGCTGGGGCTGTCCCAGGGAAATATCAATTTTGCCACATATTTTGAAAACCAGACCATGCGCGTGGACGTGTTCCACAGCGGCGACGCCAAAGAAGAGCGGTTCACCATTGACCGCATTTCACAACAGGGCCCCTGGGCCGGCAATCCGCGCCGCACCGTCGATCCCTTCAGTCTGGGCCGCTACCTGCTGCGGGTGAGAGATGCCGCTTCAGGCACCCTGATCTACAGCAAGGGCTTCGACAGCTATTTCGGCGAATACAAGACCACCGAACCGGGTCAGAACGGGATTACAAAAACGTTTTCCGAAACACTGCTTATGCCTTTTCCCAAAAACAAGGTCCGCTTGGAAGTCCTGCTGCGCGACCGGCAGAATCTTCCCCAGCTGCTGTTCGGCCGGGAGATCGATCCCGCTGACCAGTTCATCGTCAAGGAAAAACTCTCAGGCGACGTACAAGTGATCGAACAGGTCAAAAACGGCGCCCCGGCCGACAAGGTCGATCTGGCCATTGTGGGTGAAGGCTATACCGCAGCCGAACAAGAGAAATTCAAGCAGGATCTGGCACGCTTCAGTGAACTCATTTTCAGCCAGGAACCATATCAAACCTACAGGGACCGTTTCAATATCACCGGCCTATTCAAGGCCTCCGCGGAAAGCGGCTGCGACGAACCCAGCTACGGTCAATTCAAAAACACGGTCGTGGGAGCGCAATTCGATTCCTTCGGCTCGGAACGCTACCTGCTGACCGATGATAACCGCGCCTTGCGCGACATCGCCGCTCACGTCCCCTACGACGCACTGATGATCATGGTCAACCATGCACGGTACGGCGGCGGCGGTATTTACAATCTCTATTGCACATTCACAAGCGACAACCAGTGGCAGCAGTACCTTTGCTTGCACGAATTCGGCCACTCCTTCAGCGGCCTGGCCGACGAATACTACACCTCGGCGGTAGCCTACAACGAATTTTATCCACCCGGTGTGGAACCGCTAGAAGCCAATATCACCGCATTGCTTGATCCTAAAAACCTCAAATGGAAAGAATTCGTGACCAAAAAAACGGCCGTGCCTACGCTCTGGGAAAAAGCGGCTTATGAAGAGATGGAAAAGATCTACCAAAAAAAGCGCCAGGAGACTAACGAGAAAATCGCCGCCTTGAAGCGCGGCAATGCCCCCAAGGACGAGATTGACGCCCTGCAGGCGCAGAGTGAGGAGATGTCCCGGTTGAACGGATTGGAAGTGAACGCCTTTTTTAAGAAGAGCCGCTTCAAAGGCAAGGTCGGCGCCTTCGAGGGGGCCGGCTACGCTGCCAAGGGCCTGTTCCGGCCCATGCTCGACTGCCTGATGTTCAGCCGCGGCCGCAAACCTTTCTGCAAAGTCTGTGAACAAGCAGTCGCGCGTACCATCCGCTATTACAGCGAGTAAGTGACGGGAATTATTTCGCGGCCAAGGTGTCCCCGATTTTCTCTAATGGGCATCCCCGGTTCCGGTTACCAGGCAGTGAATATGCGGATGCCGAAGCAGAAGATCGCCGCATGTCCGGTTTGACGCGATCAGGCCCGGACGGAAGCGCTTATTTGCAAAAATTGCCTGGTAAAAAAAATGCTATAGTCTCAGAGGTAAAATCTTTTTAAACAGGTCCTTCTGTTCCTCGATTTTCTTTTCATTTCCGACAACGCAGAGATAATTCTGGGCCATCACTTCTTTCACCATTTTGGCAAACCCTTTTAAATCGTCCACGGTTGTGCCCAGAATTTCATCACGTTCTTTTTGCAGCATGGCCAAGGTATCGCCCACGAGGTATCGCCGCACGGTGATATAGCCTTTCTGGTTGGGGTTGAGGGGGCGGTCCCAGCCGGAAATGGTTCCGATGATCAGCCGGCGCAGGTCCCGCTCGTCCAGGGTCAGGTCCGACAGGAAACGGCTGGCCCCGAGGTAGTTTTCGACCGTCTTTTTCAGATTGGGATCGCGGTACGAGGCGAACGCCAGGAAGCCGGCGTTGTCCATGATGGCAAAGCCGCCGTAAGCACCCCCCTGCACGCGAATGGTATTCTGCAGATAAACGGTTGAGAGCAATTGGCTCAATACGTTCATTTCCCCGCTGTATTGAAAACCCAGCTTCTTGTAATCGCTCCCTTTTAATACATACTGCACCTTCGACGCGTCTTGGAACCCTTCGTTCAAGGGCTCTTTGGCGAAGCGATATTCAACAGCCTTAGATTCATTCTTTGGCAGACCAGCCAACATGGCAGGCAATGCGTTCTTGACTGCCTTCAACTGCTCATCCTGGCAGGTAACGCCGACCCTCAAGCCGTTTTGATTAACCAGTTTAGCTTGCACCGTTTTGAGCTTGGAGGTAATCATGTTCAGATCGGGCACCCGGCAGATGTCGCTCAAGAACTGGTAATATCCGAAACCGGAGGTCAGGTCCTGGTAAGCGCCGCGGTTGGAGATGTAGGAAGCGAGGCGGCTCCTGGCGATCCCCAGGCCATTGTAGGCCAGGTTCTGCTCGAACTGGGCTTTCGTGCGCAGCAGCAACTCCCTGAGCCGGTCCCCATCGTCCCACTTGGAAAGGAGCAATTGCTGTTTCATCAGGTCGGCCAGGCGGCCCAGCTTCTCCGGCATGGCCTTGCCGCGCATGAGGAAATACGGCTTCATCCGCTCATCATCGCGGCTGACGGCCAGTACATCCAGGGCGGTGGATATCCCTCCGGTGTGCAGGTTGACCTGGTTCTCCAGATCGCCGTAGGCGTATTCGGCGGTCGACATCATGCCCACCAGGTCGCTGTAGAGCTGGACGTAGGGGATCAGCTCCTGTTCGACGGCACCGGCGTCAAAATAAAGATCGAAATAAACGATCCCTTTGGTGAAGGTGTCGAAAACCAGCAGCGGCATCCCGGCCAGGGTTTCCTGCTTGAGGGGCAGGTCCTCCTGCTTTTTCTCGATGTCGGCGATCTCGAGCAAGGGGATCGTCTTGAGTGTCTCGGGGTCGTCCTTGCGCTGCTGGTAGGCGATCAGCTCCTGGGTCTGCGCCACGATCGCGGCGATCTCCTCCGGGCTCATTTTCCCCTTGATCGCGGCCAGTTTGTTTTCCAGTTCCGTCGCCAGTTCCTTTTCGAGCCCCGGTTTGGGCTCCATCACCGCCGTGCAGGTATGGGGGTTGTTGAGCAGGGCTTTTTCAATGAGCGTCTCGAAGTATTTCCGGTCCAGCTTGGAGCGGATGGCCGCCAGCTCCTTGTTGAACGACAGGGTGATGAACGGATTGTCGGCGAACATCCAGCCGCTAGAGGCCATCATCGCCCCCATGATGCCGGTGAAAGCCCCGCGCCCTTCTCGCAAACGGAATTCCTGCATGTTGATGATCCCGTCCAGGGTAGTGCGGTCGAAGCCCTTCGCCGCGACCTCCTTCAAGGTGTCCGCGACCACCTGTTCGAATCGCGGCAGGTCCTTGGCCTCGGCGTTGGTGACCGTGATCGTGAAGACGGGCTGCTGGACTGAATTCACCCAGGAAGAAACATCGCGCCCGATCCCCGCCTTCTGCAAAGCGAGGCGCAACGGAGCCGCCTGGTGATTGACCAGGGCTTCGGCCAGGATGTCCATGGCGATGTTCAGTTCCTGATCGGTGTTCAGGCCGTAGACGCTGCTGCGGGCGATATAGGTCTTCCCGGCCACCGGAGTGCCCTCGGGTATTCCGTACTGGCCGCGCACCAACGCGGGCGTTGTCAGCGGCTTCTGCAGCGGGATACGACTGTCCACATCGATCTTGTCGTAGCCGGATAGATAGTGGTCATCGATGAAGGCCAGCTCTTTTTCCATGTCGCCGTTGCCGTACACGTAGATATAGCTGTTGGCCGGGTGGTAATATTTCCGGTGAAAGGCCTTGAAATGTTCGTACGTCAGCTGCGGGATGGCTTCGGGACGGCCGCCGGACGAGTTCCCATATCCATTGTCCGGGAAAAGGGCCTTGTTCATCACATAATCCAGCTGCCGCTCCGGCGCCGAATAGGCTCCCTTCATCTCGTTGTAGACAACCCCTTTATAAGACAGCGGTCCGGCGGGGGATTCCAGCTCATAGTGCCACCCTTCCTGCTGCAGGATCCTCGGGTCCCTGTGGATCAGGGGCTTGAACACCGCGTCAAGGTAGACGTGCATCAGGTTGGAAAAATCCTTGTCGTTGCGGCTGGCCACCGGGTAAATGGTCGAATCGCTGCTGGTCATGGCGTTGAGGAACGTTTTCAATGACCCCTGGGCCAGGACATCGAACGGGCTCTTGACGGGGAAATTTTCCGAACCGTTCAGTACCGAGTGCTCCATGATGTGCGGGACGCCGGTGTCATCGGGCGGCGGCGTTTTGAAGGCCACGCTGAAAACCTTGTTGTCATCTTTGCTGACGATTTTCAGCAAGCGGGCGCCGCTCTTTAGGTGCCTGAACAGGTAGCCTTCCCCGTCCAACTCCCTGATGAACTGCTTCTGTTCCAATTTGAAACCGTGAACCAGCGCACCGATCTGCAGCGGTTCTGCGGATTGAGATGTTTTTCCGTCACTGCCTGTCAAAAGGATCATCGACAACGCAATGGTGACGGCGGCCAGGATCTGTTTTTTCATTTTTCCTCCTGATTACAGGGCATTGCTAAATTTTAGGATAGCAAAAAATAGGAAAACCAATTTTACCCATGCGCTGATTTTAAGCCGGTCTGGTGAAAAAATCAATAAATAAATCCGGAAAAATTGTGAACGGCGAGATGTGAGGTCGAAAATACGCTAAGTAAAGGGAATTATTTTGCGGCCAAGAGCAATTTAATTTTTTTAGTGATTTCGCTCTCGTTGCCCGAACCTACCTTGATATCATAAATATTGCCGGCCTTGTCAATGAAGACCATGGTCGGTATGCCGCTGACGCCGTATTTTTCAAATTCCTCACCCTTAGCGGATATGGCGATCGGATATTTCAACTGGTTGCGGCCGACAAAATCCTGGATCAGTGATTTTTCCTCATCCGGCGCCACCGCGCCCTTGTTCTGGATTTCATCGCTGTAGCGGCCATAGATCTTGGTGAAGCCGATCACCACCAGCCCCTGGTCCCTATATTTGTTAAAATCCTGCACCAGAGTGGGAATCACCTTCCGGCAGGGAGCGCACCAGGGAGCCCAGAAATCGATGATCACCACTTTGCCTTTCAGGGCGCTGAGGGTGAGCGGATCTGTATTGATCCAGCTTTCCGCTTGGATGGCCGGAGCTGGTTGGCCGATGAAATCCAGCTGCTTGAGGGCCGAGCGCAGCCATTTCGTGCTGTCGGCATCGGGATAGGCGGTTATTCCGTCCTGCAGGATCTTTTTGGCCTGGTCAATCTTGCGTAGTTTCACTTCCAGATTGGCCAGGTTCATCACCATTTCCACCCGGTACTCGGCAAATTTTTTCGGCAGATCGGTTGCAGCCAGTATCTTGCGGGAATATTCCTGCTTCACCATGTCATCCGGGGCTTCCATGGCCAGGGCGATAGCGACTTCAAAAAAGTCGGCTGTGCGCGGCAGCTTGGCCTCGACCTGCTTGAACAGGGGAACGGCCAGGGCGACTTTTTCCGTTTCGGTCAGGATCTTTGCCCGGAACAATTGGGCTTCGAACTGCAGCGGGCCTTTCCCAGCCGCCAGGACGTTCAGCTTGCTATCGGCTTCCGGGTATTTTTTCAAGTCGATCAGGATGCGGGCCCGCACCAATTCAATCGGGTCATCGGCCTGGTCAGCCGCATGCCGTTGCAGCAGCGCCTCCAGCCCACTTTTCCTTCCAGCCATGAGCTTCTCATAAGCTTCGCGGCTGTTGATGCCAACCATTTTTTGCTCGATATCAGCCCGCAAAGCCTCATATTCATCTAAAAAATTGTTTTTTTCCGCAGCACCCAAATTGACGCCCGCGGCGTACATCAGTGACAGAACCACGATCGACAAAATCATTCGTTTCATCAGAAACCTCCTTGGCGAATTAATCATACCATTATTCCAGACGGCTGTCAGGCTGCTGGGCCAGCTTGACCAGGATCACTATCCTTTTTTCCCGAATCTCGGCCCGACCAAAAAAATTCTGGAAATCCTTGAAATTAAAAAAATCAGCGCCAGCTCCCAGGACCTGAAGATACTTATCAAGATTGCGGCGCAGGTTGGCAAAAGCGGTGCGGGCGAGAGCGGCTTCGGCGTAAGGGGCCACGATCATCGTATAACTCTGTCCCGAAGCTTCGCGGTAAACGGCGGCAGCGGCGAATATTTTGCCTCCAAGCAGTAAAATGTCCCCCATGCCCAGGGTGTAAACCGACTGCAAAGAATTAGGGCCACGCAGCAACAGAGCCGTGCCCGGCACCTGGTTTTCGGCGGGCAGGATGTCGAGATTGCGCACCGGCGCGCCCGCGGGAATGGCCGCGCTGATCTGCTTTGCCAATGTTGTCATCACCGGCAGCAGATCTTCACGGCCGCCGAAATTGTTGATAAAAATAAAATAATTGCCTCTCAGCAAGACGATCTGAAAACGATCGCCGCTGTGCCGCCCGGCTATCATGGGCAGTGGCGTTTCTTTGCTGCATTTAAGCAGATAAATGCCCAGGGCCGCGGCCTCGTTTTCCATGCAATAGGCTTCCACCACGATTTCAGAGCCGGAACAAACGTATTTCTGCACCTGCAGGTCGCCAAAGCCCATCTCCAGGAAAAGCTCCGCCCCACCGTCGATCACGTTGTAAAGGCCGGCCGACTCATATTTTTCGCACGCGCCGGAACGACGCCAGCCAGGGTAAAAATTGTCCCCGGGAAAATCTAAGGCCGAAAGCGGAACGACAGCCAACTGGAAAAAGGCAAAAAGCAACAAGCCTGCCTTAAAAATTTTCATGCTTGGCTGGAAACCTGCAAAAAATTTATTTTGGCTGGATCGGCGATGCCCAGACCCAGGCGTTGGGCGTAGCGCAGGTATTCGGTGTACATCGGGTGTTCGTTCACCTTGACATTCATCTCCTTGCGCTTCTGCAGCAGCAGGTTATGGCAGGTCATGTCCAGGGCGAAGGGATCGCTGGCGAAAAACAGTGTGTTCAGGAAATAGGTCGCCTGGGCCAGCGGGTCCGGGCCGCCGTCGTACTGGGCGCGCAGGCCGTCGGTAATGTTTAAAACCAGCTTGTCGCGCAAGACCGGGAATGCCAGCACCTCGGTGCAAACATCGAAAAATACGGGCTTGTGCAGGCGGTTGGTGTTGCAGATAGCGCCGTAGCCGAGGTTCTTGGTGGCCATGGAAATGCCGTTTCCGGTGTTCTTGAAAACCGGGATATTGATGATCTTGGTCAGCTTCTTGGTCAACAGTTTCCCGAAATAGGAGTACTTGCCGTTGAAAACGTGCTGGTTGAGGTATGGTTTGTCCTGGGGAGCTTCGACATCGGCGAAATAATAGGTATCCAGGTCGAAGTTCTTTTCACTGACGTGGCGGCCGCCCTTGTCCAGCCAGCGGCTGTCGTCATTGCTTTTGCCTGCGGCGGCCGCTTCGTCCATGGTCTGCAGCCCCTGGATGCCGACACCCGGGTAGCGCGCCGGGGTAAAGCCGGCGTCGGCCAGCATGTAATCGAAACGGTCCCAGATGACGATATTGGCGGCAGGAAGGCCGCCGTGGCGCAGCCAGGCGATCACGGCGTCTACCACCTCCAGCCTGGTGGCGATCAGGCCGGCGCCTACGGGATTGACCTTGATGCCGATGATATCCTTCTTGTCAAAAAACAGTTTACAGCTTTTGGCCAACGACTTGCCGGTCAAGGCCTGGATCCCATTTTCGAACATGGAGGCTACGACTTTGCCGTTCACTCCCCCTTCGTTCATGGCCCGATTGTCCTTGACCGCCACAACTTTCCCGGGAAAAAGCCCGGGCAGGGAATGTTTTGTGCGCGGCACGACCATGGCTTCGTCGATGTTGGTCTTGGGTTTGGCCGGTGGCGTGGGTTTGGCTGCTTCCTGCCCAAATAAAGGCGGCCGGCCCAGAATCAACCCCGCTCCCAGCAGCGAACCACCGCCGATCTTCAAAAAATCGCGGCGCTCCAGTTTGGAATCAAGCTCGATCGAACAATACCCATTTTTCTTCATCAGCCACCTCCATGTTGCGGGTCTTCTACAAGATTATAGCCATTCAGGTTTTTTTCGCAAGATAATGATACGTCCAGCAAAAGGGCATTGTTTTGCCCTTCTGATATATACAAGTGCAAGTTGTTTTTTGTATATATGTCAGATCTGTTCTTTAACATTTCCTGATGGATGTCAATTATGGATCAAAACAACTTTACCTTGACACATTCTGGCTGTTTTTGTGGTGTCAGTTTGGCGCGTACTTCAACTACACTTCAACATTCCATATGCAAGTCTCATTTGACAATAAAAGGGTTTTCCCTTTTACTATAATTATGAAGTGGTAGTAAAATTAGGCAAACAGTGAAGAGGTAGAAATGGAAAGAGTAAGAGTATATGAAAAAAAAACAGAGAAAATCTATATTGCAGAAATTGATAGAAGAAATGGGACTGCAATAGTCATTCGAAATGGAAAAAGAGATGAAATGACTTTAGTACAACTTGATGAAGAATATGGAATGGTAAATGAAGATTTTGCTGCTGAAGAAGAAGAATGAAATGAGGCAATCAAATATCATCCAACTCCGCAATTCCATTTGTACGAAAAATTGTTTCCCAAAACTTTTTTTTATCTAATTTATTTTCCTTCAATAAACAAATTGCCTTGAATATTTGGGGAGTTTTCAAAAGACAGAATTCTTCATCCTCCGCTTTTTTTGTAGTTTTTTCTGGGAAATACTCTCCCCTTTCTTTCAATTCCTTATCAATAAAACAGTTCGCAATAAAAATTCCCTTTCGTTCAAATCCCTCAACCTTTTCAGCATTGTCTTTCCAATCCTCGAGTTGCCTTATATCTTTTCTTTCAATACAATTCTTTTTCCCTTTTATTTCAAGTATGCCCTTATTGTTTTTTTCATAAATGATTTTACCATCATCTGTTTTTTCATCTTTTCTATCAACTTCTGCTCCTAATAATTCAAATGCATCATAAACAACTGATTGCAAATTCTCTCCTTGTTCAAAAAGCAGTTTTTGATATTTGGTTTCATTCACTAATAGATTGTATTGAACTTGAATAATGCCCTCAATTTGATTTTTATCACTTTCTAATTTACTTATTTTCAATTCGGCTTCTTTTTGAGAAGATGTTTTATAGTTGTTCACCCATTCTGGAAAAGCCATTTCTAAAGATACACCAAATCGAAAAGATAGAATTTTTTTTATTGCATCCCCGATAGGCAAATTTGTCGTGGGAGGAAGATTAGTTATTTTTGCTGTTGGGACTCGCCCCATCCCCATCCCCCCTGAAGCCTTTTGGCTAAAGAGAAAACTTATTGAAAAAGAAAATGCAATTGGATGTTGTGTGAGTGTTTTTGCAATTGGAGTAATTTCAACGAAAGCCTCTGGTTGACTTATCCCACGATAATTTTTATTGATATATTCAGGGACTCTTTCTATTCCAAAATGATTTGAAAGCGTATTCGATTCAAGATGTTTATTCCATTTCTCAATATTTCTAAATAAAAACTCATAATTTATATCAACATCACGTATAGCTTCGCCACTTGCATTAGTGAATCGAGGATAATAAGGAAATAAATCTCCAAACCAAAATATAGCCTCTCTTCCTTCAATTTCTTTTGTATAATGGTAAGGATAGCCAATAATGATTAGCTCATTATTCGGACAGAATAGAAAATTATTGAAATTGCAATTATCAAAAAGGTTTTTTTTTGGAAGGGATTTGATAAAATTCTCGTCATCAAACTGAGTCAAATCCATAATAACAACTTCAAAGTCAGCTAAATTCAAATCAGATGGGAGTTTATTCCATAGAAAAGATTTTACTTCTTTTGAATTATAGTGAATGCCCAAAACAAGAATTTTCTTTTTTTCAGATATCTGGCTTTTTATATCTTTCATTATTTTATTTTACACTAGATTATAATCAGTTTGAAACAGACATATTCAGAACTGATAAATTTACTGTAGTTTTACTGTAGTCGCGATTCACCCCTTCCCTGTTATTTTCAAACGATAAAATGGATAATGCCGATATTTCAGGATAAAATTACTGTAGCATTACTGCAGCGGAAAAGCGCTGAAAAACGCCGAGTGTTTTGTAGGAATCCTGAATTATCAAGGGTTTTCGAGGGTCTCAGGGGGTTAGTTGTTTTGATTCGTAATCAATATGGTTTGAACTGCGTTAAAATGGTAACAAAGATTTTTTTTGTTCAGACCAATAAGTTATGACCTTTTTAAGGATATAATCACCAAATTTGAGTGCTTGAATATCTTCGCCTTTTTCTGATGGTAACTTAGAAAAGATTTTATGAAAAATCCAATTACCATAGGAATACGCAAAGAATACAGTTTCGGGTTCTTTTTTTTCTTTTTTCATATAGTTTTGGATTAACTTATTAACAAAATCCTGACAATCATCAATTAACTCAATAAATTTTTGATTAAGGCGCGCTAATACGGCACATATCAAGCCACTTATTTCTTCTACTTTTTCTTGAGGAACTTCATCACTTCTGATTACATCAAAAAAAGCAAGATAAAACACCATCATAGGATAATATTTCGCATTTTGAGCATCAACTTTTTTCATGTTCGGATAGATTTTCAACATATCAGAATAAAAATCTTCGCTTAAATAAGTTAACTCTTTTAAGACTTTCATGATTTTTTCTTCCGTAGCACTTAAGCCTTCCATTTTTCCACCTCTTATAGCCACCTTTTGTTTATGACTTCTACATTTACTACAATAATCTCCCTCATCGACCATTTTTATATGACAATCCTTACATTCCCACATGCCACTTTCAATAACAATCTTGCCTTTTGAAACTGTTTTATTTTCTATAGGGGCACTTGCTTGATGATAACTGGAATTGTATTCATTCTCTGAATACTGTTTTTTTAATGCAGCCTCTTGCTCAATAGCCGCCCCCATGATTTTGTGGGCATCATCAAGGCTATCTAATTTAATCCCGTTATTACATACAGGACATATACAGAAAAATTCCTTATTCCATTTTGCAACCGGGACAAAATAAAGAGATACCTTTTTACTTGTTTCAACGATTATCCATTGACGGACATTTTTACAATTTGGACATTCCTGAATTAATCCCTTCCCAATCTCCTTACTATTCTTTCCCCAGCCAAAGATAATCATGCTTAAATCACTTATTCATTAAGGATTTTGCTTCATCTTTAGTGAGAATCTTATTGGGTTTCCGACAAACCGTGCATTGCAAAAAATAATGCTTTGAAGAAGAAAGCCATGGTTTTTTTGCAAATGGCAATCCAATAAATAATCCCGAGGGTTCATAGACTAATATTTGTTCGCATTCATTGTTGCAGATATCACAAATCCTTTTAATTCTTTTTGAATTCTTCACTTCTAGAAGCCCATAATTTTTTATGAACATAGTACACTTCCTAAGTTTTTATTCGTGGTTCACCATTAAATTAATTCTAGCAAATATCATTAAATTTCCCCTTCTTTTATTTTTGCTCGAAGGAATGAGTTAATAGAAGAATATTCAGCCGATTCGCTTAAAAAATTCTGATAGCCAGATTCTGCCCGGGCTATCATATAAATGTTAATTCGGTCCTTCAATTCAAATGGTAGTGGGTCATCATCCCCAATAGATTCTTTTTTCATATCAGGGACTCCATACAGAGGAGATTTCTTGTTAAGTCTTTTTGCAGCATCATCTGGGCTTAGTTTCTTAACATTCATGTAATGAAAAAACATGGTCTGACGAGTCCAATCATCATCACACTTCATCATCCTTCTCTCTAATTCATGCATATTCCACCACCATTTAATATCACTATCTTTCACTCCCTCTTCCCTTAATCTTTTTAGCAGCGCTTTTACATTATTATCTGTACTTTCTTTTGATAAGAGGATATCGCTATAATTTTGCGGAAGATTAGCGGTGCCTTCATTCTCAGATTCCAATTTACATTGTTCAATAAATTCAGCAAACATTTGTTTTGCTTCACTTTTAGTCATTCCCGAGGATTCATATAGTGGTACATAAGTCTTCTCTAACTTTTCCTCAATGGTCATTCGAGAGAAAATACCCATATTCGTCCCTCTCTAAAAGATTCTAAATAATCCTATATTAGTTGGAAACTATTTTCAATAAAAAATACGCATTACTCAATAATTCGCAAATCCAATGACAATTTTTTATCTGAAAATTTAGTACTATTTCGCTAAATATGCATAAATGAACAAAATGATTCCAATCAAAGATGAAATCCAGTTCATTGCTACAAAAAAATCTGGAACCATTTCCGGATTCCGACGATATTTCAAAAGAACAATGAGAGACCAAAAATTGGCGGCACCATTTACCAATGCAATATAAGCAGCAGTGGAATGATTGGATTCTTCCAATTTCCCGAGCGCAAGCATACAAACAACAAACAGTACCCATACAAACCATCTCATCTGAGCCCTCCTCTAGAAGTCCTATGATTTGCCCTTGAAAATTTCGTTAATACCATCTCCCAAGCCTGATTGAGTATAAGCATATGAATAATTATTCGCAAATGTAAGGTCGGCCTGTACTTCAACTTTTCATTTGCAAAGGCCCTACTTATGATATTTCTATTTATCATAGAGAGGGCGCCGCGGGGATATAACCAAATGTTATGTATCTATCTATTCCACTATAACAATAAATCGGAGTCATCAATAACATGCATTATAAAACCACTTGAAACCTGATTTAAATCAAAGGGCGCACCCCATAAGTCTCTTTTCATACTTTCAGGTAATTTCCAAAATAATTCAATCTTCCTATCATTTTCAAAATGGGGCCAGAGTTTCTCATTTAAAAGAAAATTTCTCAGGCAATACCTTGCAAGTGCTTCAGATTCCAATCCCCGTTGACAGACATGTAATCTATATTCTCTGTTAGGTTCTCCCACTTCCAAAAAATATGGACCATGCAAGTGCTCAATTATACTTCGCAGGTCAAACAATTCTTTTGAAAAATCATTGAGTTTATTCCCTAAGAATAATTCGGTTCTTGAAATAAATTGTCTTCTTGCCTTTCCTTGCTTAGGAAATATAAATCCTTCAATACTCCTAACAAATTGATGCAGCTTTTCGCTTAAATCCATTTCAATTAAGGCTGAATGGTAAGCATGCAGAGATCTAAATATTCTCTTGAAATCACCTCCGGATCTACGAGTTTCAAATTTATCTATAGCTTCGGCAATTTTTATGGAATTGTTTAATCTTTCGACAGTAATGCTTTCAAAAGGAGCCCCTTTCTGAAAAATTGAATGATCTTCTATGTTTATAGAACGCACATTTGCTTTGTTTTCAATCATCGATCCAGTTAAAATAAAATGATCATTCGTGAACTGACAAAACCCTGACAATAATATTCCAGATAAAAAGGATCTTAATTGCTTTTTTAATTTCTCAGTCTCTTTATCGAGACTCTCTATGCTGACAGATCCACATTTTGAAGAAATACATAATGAAGCATCTTGAATATCCTCAATCATAAATTCTCCTAACCAATCTTTCCAATTTTTATCTAAATCCAGTGGGAATTTTTTCATTACCCACAAATCCGGCTTAAATTGATAGATCTCAGGAAAATCTGAATCTATATGTCCTGTCGAAATTAAAAGGAATGCAAACTTTTCCCCATTTTTTAATTCAAATATTTCTTTGTCCATTTTGTTAATAATATATCACTGATATAAATATTTAAATGAGTTATCACAATCCTATCACAATAGGTTTTTCCGATGTCATTTTGTCTTGTGATATTGGCAGTATAGTGTTATGTCTTATAAATTCGTAATCAACAGGTCTCCAGTCCGCCCCCTGCTATCGGAATAACGTTATTAAATTGCTATCAAATCCGCACAAACCCTTGCAGTAAAATTTTTATAAAGTTACTTCGCGTAGCCGACGGGGTGGTTGAGGAAGATGGTCTGGGTGTCGGCGAGCTTGAGCAGCTCCTTGATCCTGACCTTGTCCATCATGGCCCGCGGCCGCGTCTTTAGGCCGGTGGCGGCGCAGAACAGGGAGATGTTCTGCGAGACGATGCCGGCGTCGAGCGCCCCCCATTCCGACTTCGTTTCGGGCGTGCCGCGAATGAAACGCTCGGAGTCGGAGACGAGGATGAGCTGGACGGGAGGATTGGAGGGAGGCGGCGGGGGAGGAGGCGGAGTCGCAGCAGCGGCGCCGGCGGCCGAAGGCGTGGCGCCTGCGGGAGGAGCCGAGGACTTGGGGGGCCGCGCCATCATGAGCTGGGAGCGGAAGTCGCCGGCTAGGACCGGGAGCAATTCATGCTTGGGGGAATCGTACAGATAAGCGCCGGCCTTCATGAATACATAGATGCGGATATCGTGGGAGTTCATCGCCGAGGGTGCGGTGCTCTTGTTCTCGGCCGGGCGGCTCATGCCGTCAGCGGCCCAGAGCAGGTCGGAGAGGTCCTGCAGGCTCAGGTCCTTCTCGGAATACTCGCGCGCCGATGCCCTGACCGCCAGCGCCTCCATCAGCGGCAGCCCACGCTTCAGGTTCGGCGGGTTCAGCTTGATGGGCAAGAGCTCAGCGGCCGGCAACCAAGCCGACGAAAAAACAAGGATGACCGCAACCACGATAAGCCATTTGTGTAAATCGTTGGTAATGATCTTTTTTTTCATTTCAACCTCCGTTTAGCGAAACTTTATTTATTATACATCTTTATTTTCAACAGGCATAGCAATACAGGCAGCCGTGGCGGCAGGTGCCGTAGCTGCCGATGTCGATGCTCTGCTGACACAGGCACAATTTTCTTTGGGACGGGTCCTTGCGATAGGAAAGGCCCAAGCCGAAGAGTTCATTCAACAATTTTTCATCCACACATTTGCCGGGTCCCACAGGGGGACGGGCGTAGCCGCCCAGGCGCACGCCTGCAGTCAATCCCACAAGGGGACGGGCGCAACCGCCCAGAGTCGCTTCGGCGCAGCTTTGAATTTCCAGCCCTGAGCATTCAGCTACGGCGGCAAAGTGCGCGAGCAATTCTGCCTGCTGTCCCGGTGTACCGGCCGCCCCGCCAGTGTCGATCCCCACTTTGTTCAGCCTGCGCAAAACCTTGGGATACGGATCGAAAAAACTGACTATCACCCGGGAAGTAAATGGCGAGAGGAGCCGCGCCAGGCCGGAAAAATTACGAACATGAAAATCGAAATCGGTTTGCTGCGTAAAGATCACCGGGTCGTAACGCCAAATGACGCGCCGCCGGCCGAGGCGCCGGGCCAGTTTTTCAAAAAAAACAACCGCTTCCTCAATCTTTGGAGTGGACGGCTCCAGGAGCCGGGGATAACCGGTGACCGTTATCAGAAAATAATACGGGTAGCCACGGCGTTCAATTTCCGGCAGGTGTCCCATGAACGGCCGCGGGTCACGGCTCCAAAAAACAAAGGCTTCGACATCCTGCTTTTTCAGGCTGATCCGCGTCGCCAGAGCCGGGCGGAAAGGATTTTTGACCTCGACCTCGCCCTGACGCAGGCATGCCATGAACCAGACGCTGCAAAAAGCCGGGATATCACTACGCCTGGATACACTAACAATCATTTATCCCCCATACCCCCCCGGAGTCGAAAGCGGTCAAAGGCCGCGGTTTTTAAACTCCAGCAATTCAGTGCTCTGCGGAAATTTGTGCAGCGCCAGGGCCAGGGTTTCCCTGAATTTTTCACTGTCTTTCCAAGCCTGATAAATTTTTATTTGCAAGAGGAAATTGTCCAGGTTCTCTTTTAAAAACAGGGCGCTTTGGGCGTAAATCTCCGCCTGGACATAGTTTTGCTTCTGCAGATAAAGCAAGGCCAGCAGGTGATGATTTTCATTCAAAAAGGGGTTGACTTCCATGGCTTCTTCCGCCTTTTGCATTGCCCCGCTAAAATCATTTTCCAAAAAAAGGTTTCTGGCTTCGATGTAAAAAGAATTGCTGTCAACAAAAACTCCCGGCAATGACCTGATTTGGAAGGGATTCTTAAGCAGCGGCTGGATTGACAAAGACGCCTCACTCTGGAGAGGAAGCGACAAAAAATTGCGGAAAGCCTGAGTCAGCAATTCCCGTTTTTCGCTGGCAGCCAGAAAAATGGAAAACTGTCTCAGTAATTTTTCATCGTCCGGAAACAACTGCAGAGCCCGATTCAATTCCTCCAAGGCCCGGCTGTTTTGTCCCATGGCTTTCAGCAAAACGATCATGTTGCTGTAAATTTCCGGATCTTTTTTCAAATATAGGGCATACTGCAGGCATTTTTCAGCGGTCTGGTAATCGTTTTTCTGCAAATAAATGACTCCCAGATTATTGTTGGTCGCAACGGCATATATATTCTTCCGCTGCAGCTTGATGAACTGATTCAAAGCCACATCGATGTTGCCGTTGGCGAAATTGACCAGAGCTAAAAGAAAATCTTTTTTGTCCTTGAACAACAAGTCGGCTGATATGCGGTTCAAATAGGATTCACTATTAACGAAATCATTTTTATCCATGTAAATTTTGGCCAATTCAAAATTTAAAAAATCGGAGCGCTTATCTTTTTCATTAATTGAAAGTAAAAGATCCAATTTTTTGCCAGCATCAACGACCAGAAGACTCTTGATGAATTTTTCATAATCAGGCAGGGCCATGTTCAATTTGGGAAAACGGATTCCCGTCTTTTCTTTGGCGATAATTTTAATAACTTCTTTAAGCAATTCCTCTTGGATTTGGTAAATATTTTTTAAATTCCCTTTGAGCACAGGCAGATATTTTTGAATCCGCCCTTTGGCATCGATTAAAAAAACCTTGATTGATATTTGGGAAGAGCTTTTAACGCTGTATAATATTTCCCCCCAAAGTAAACGATCGGCCTGATTTTCTTTGGCCAAAACCATGGCCGTGGCCTTGGTGATAGCAAAAGGAAAACGAATCAGGTTGCGGTTTAATATAAACTGAGCATCCTCATGGTCAACCACCGGTAGATCATTCAGAAAAAGACCGGAAATCAAATAAAAAGAAAAGGCTTTGCCCAGCCATTGGTAAGAAGTGTGATTTTGGGCATCAACTTTGAGGGGCAGCACCATTATTTGGGCCGTGAGACCGACTGCCCAAAAGATCCCGATGATCAAAGCGACGCTTTTTTTCATTTTCATTACTGATACAATATTTTTAACAGGTCCCGTAAAAAAAACGCGCCATTGAACTCGGCTTGACCAGCTCCCTCTAATCTAAAAGCGAAAGCATAGTGGGGCTTTTCAGACGGAAAAAAACCAATAACCAGTGCATCAAGCCCTTGCTTACGATCACCGGTGGTTCCGGTTTTTATGGCCAAATTTACCGCAGCGGACCAGGCCCGGCGTCCAGTGCCGTTTTCATTATTCACCACTTCCTGCATAGCTTTTTTAACGCGCTCAAAATTCAAGTCATCAGCGAGCACGCGCAGCGGCCGGGCGCTATGGCCGTGAAATCCAAGATCGAGAATACTTTTGGCGTCGTCGATTATATAAGGCGGAAACAATAGGCCGTTTTGAGAAAAAACAGCCGCCAGCACGGCGGCGTGAAGCGTGGTCAAGGAAATTTCGCCAAGCCCGACAACCAGATTGGCCAATTCAAAATCATCGCTCAATTCCTGGTTGAAGGTGCCGGTTGGAAACTTCAGGAACCAGTCGTAAAAAGGCCGGGCATTAAAATAAAAACGCCCCAGCAAGCTTGCCAGATTTTGGAAACCGACCTTTAACCCCATGCGGGCAAAACTGAGATTGCAGGATAAGGCCAGCGCCTCGGAATAATCTTTGACCTGCTTATGAGCTATCCAATCATAAAAAACTTTCCCACCCAGAATAATTTGTCCCGGGCAAACGTAAGGGAACAAGTTCTGATCGGCATGGCGCAAATAAGCCAAAAGCGTGATAATCTTGACAATCGACCCCGGTTCATAGGCTTCGGAAAACACGGCATTGGCAGCCTTGGAAAATCTGGGTTTCGAATAGGCTGCCAGAATACTATTTTCAGGCAAATCCAAAAGCAGCAGGGTCCCGAAAAAGCCATCAAAAAGATGTTCGATCTTTCTTTGCAGTCCGGCATCCAGAGTAAGCCGGAAATAGCTTATGCCTTTTTTTATCTGCAAATCAAAATCCGCAAAATCCAGACCCGGAAGCAGCGAATGGGTACTCTGATTCCGGACATCAAAATATGCCACGGGTGAATCGTTTTTGTCGAAAATATAATCGAACCGCCCCAAGCGCAAATCAGCGTTGACCTTAGCCAGGAGTGCCAGTGCCTTGGCATTGTTTTTTCGGTATGCTGGAGAAAGCCTGGCGACAGCTTTTCCCGATTCGTTGCCGTTAAAAAAAGCGGCCTGATACAGGGCGTAAAACCAGATATTTTCATCACCGCCCCGCGGCAGTTGATAATCGGTATAAATTTTTAATTTGCGGTATTCGCCGCGATCAATAAAATATTTTTGGAATTGGCCGGAACGCAGTGAAGTTGTGGTCCTATCCTGCCTGAGTTTGTTAAATTGTGCTTCAGCCTGGGGCAGCCGGTCTTGAAAAAGATCGGTCAAAGCCCGCAATTCCCGGATGTTGCCACGCAAAAATAACGAGGACTCCAATCCCGCTAATTTTTTACCGGCCTCATTTACCTGATTGCTCAGCAACAGATCCTGGATTTTTCCGATGGCAGCGCTTACTTTAAAAAAACGGTAGCCGCAAAAAACGGCAAAGACCAATAAAACCAGCAAGGCTAGCATCAATCTTTGCCGCCGGCGACGGGTTTTTCGGTTTTTAAACGAAAAAGATACGCCTTTGTAATCCAATACCATCAGATTTTCGCTCCCTGCGGACCGGAATTAACAGGTAAGACCATGCTCTAATTGCCTTTCCGTAAATATTCTTCGATTTTATCCAACCCTGCGCGGATATCTTTCAGGGAGGTGGCATAAGAAATACGCAAATGATTGCGGGCACCAAAGGCCGACCCGGGCACCAGAATGATGTTCAATTTTTCAAGGATATCCATGGCCAGTTGGTTGTCATCTTGAAATTTTTTATTGGCGATGTCATAAGAAAAGTCAGCGAAGAAATAAAAAGCACCGTCGGGCAGGGCGTAAGTGATATGCCCGATATCATCGACGCGGCTGGCGAAATAATCCCGACGCTGGCGGTATTCAGCCACCATGGACTGCACCACGCTCTGGTCACCGCCAAGCGCTTCCACGGCCGCTTTTTGCGAAATCGAGCAGGGGTTGGAAGTCGAATGCTCCTGAATTTTGGTCATGGCTGCAGCCAGGGTTTCGGAAACGATGCTGTAGCCGATGCGCCAACCGGTCATGGCAAACGTTTTGGAAAGCGAGCTGACCACCGCGACCAGTTCCCGGGCCGCCGGAACCAGGTTCATGGGCGCAGGGTATTCCTGATCAGTGTAAATGATTTTCCGGTAACAATCATCAACGACAACCAAAACATTTTTTTTGTAAAAAAAATCGATCAGTTGCCGCAATTCTTCGCCTTTCATGATTTTACCGGTGGGATTGGCAGGAGAATTGACAATCACGGCTTTGGTCTTGGCGCTGCACTGAGAAATGTAGGAAGCGGCTGTCAGTTCAAAAAGTTCGCCCGGCTGCAGATGGTCAGCATAAACCACCCGGCCGCCGCAGCATTTCACCATTTCCGGATAAGAGACCCAATAGGGACGCGGAATAATCACTTCGTCCCCGGGATCAATTACGGCCTGCAGCAACAGAAAAAGGCTGTATTTGCTGCCGGGCGAAACCACGATTTGTTTTTCTGTGGCGGCAAATCCCTGTTCTTGCAGATAGACAAGTTGAATGGCTTTCTTTAATTCGGCGATCCCCGAAGTCTGAGTATACTTGGTAAAATTATTTTTAATGGCGGCGATACCGGCATTTTTAATATTTTCCGGGGTGGGAAAATCAGGCTCTCCGGCTCCGAAATCAAGGATAACCTTACCCTGGGCTTGCAGTTGATTTTTTATTTGCACCAGCTTCAGAGTCGGCGAACTGGTCATAGTTTGGACGCGCTCAGACAGTTTAAGCATGCTTGCCTCCAAATATATTCTGTTCGATTGTTTCGGCCATAATATGCAATAAAAAAAGATGCATTTCCTGGATCGTCGGCGTATCCTCGGTATCAACGGCAACCAGTATATCGACGGGAATCGCCCGCAGGGCTTCAACCTGGCGCCCGGCCAAAACGATGGTGAGCAGACTCCGTTCCCTGGCCACGCCCAGAGCCTGCAGGACATTGGCTGATTTACCGCTGGTAGTGATGCCAAGCGCCACATCGCCCTCGGCGGCGAAGGCTTCCACCTGCCTGGAAAAAACAAATTGGAATTCGTCATCATTGGCGATTGAGGTCACGTTGGCCATATCGGCGCTCAAGGCCAGAACCGGCAATGCCTGGCGCCGGAAGTAAAACTTGTTGACCATTTCGGCGGCAAAATGCGAAGACTGGGTAGCCGAACCGCCATTGCCAAACACCAGGACTTTATTCCCGTTTCGCAAGGCTTTTTCCAGGCCGGCAATGGCCCGGACAACCTGGGGATCTTCATTCAGGCCGGCAAGCAAACGAACGCGCTGGCGAACTTTTTCCGCATCAATAATTTTCATGGTTTTTATCCTGATAAATTTTTTGCTGCATGTTTTGGATCCATTCTGTCAACTTGCTTTCCTGAATACCAGCCAGAGCCAAAGGGGTAAATAATTCAATCTCCACCGTGCCCGCCTTGATGCCTATTTGGCCCCGCGGCATCAGTTGATAGCTGCCGGAAATTTTCACCGGCAATATAGGCACACCGGCTTTAAGGGCCATCTTAAAACCGCCTTTCTTGAAATTCTGCATTTGCCCGCTCTTGCTGCGAGTCCCTTCAGGAAAAACCAGGAACGAATAGTGTTTTTTTTTAATCATTTCAACCGCTTCGGTCAGCGCTTCCTGCCGGCGCAGCGGATTTTTGCGGTCCACAAACACAAAATCGGCCAGCTTCAGCACCAGGCCGATCAGGGGAATTTTTCGGGTTTCGATTTTGATCAACACCCGCGGGTTGAAAGGCAGGGCGCTGAACAGCAGGAGTCCGTCCAAATTGGACAAATGGTTGCAAACCACCACCATGGGAAGCGAAAAATCAATGGCCGCCAATCCCCGCACCCGGGTTTTGACCCCGGTGATTTTTAATATTATTTTTATTACGAAGCGGGAGAGCGCAAAAAGAAATTTGTCGTAGCGGCAAAGACCAGAAACAATTAAAACCGGAATAAATAGAAATAAAATCAGCAAAAAAGCAAGCAGATAAGCCAGAATGTTTCTAAGGAATCGCATGTCTTCCATTAATAAATTTTTTTCCACTGTTTGTCAAGAAAAATAGTTGACAAAATCCTGATTCTCGGTTAATAATTAAATTTCTTTTTAAACATCCAAAAATAACTAATATGGTGATTAAAAATTTTTACCAAGGAGATAAACCATGTCTGTGATTAAAGAACTCATCGAAAAAGTCAAAAGCAAAAACCCCGGTGAACCCGAGTTTCATCAGGCAGTCAAGGAAGTTTTGGAAACACTGGAACCCACAGTCAAGAAACACCCCGAATTCGTCAAAGCCAAAATCTACGAACGCATCGTAGAACCTGACCGAACCATCATGTTCCGCGTCCCCTGGGTGGACGACAAAGGCGAGGTCCAGGTCAACAGGGGTTTCCGCGTCCAATTCAACAATGCCATCGGCCCCTACAAAGGCGGCCTGCGTTTCCACCCTTCGGTCAATTTAAGCATCATCAAGTTCCTGGGTTTCGAGCAGATCTTCAAGAACTCGCTGACGACCCTGCCCATGGGCGGTTCCAAGGGCGGTTGCGATTTCGACCCCAAAGGCAAGTCGGACGGTGAAGTCATGCGTTTATGCCAAGCCTTCATGAGAGAATTGTTCCGCCACATCGGCGCCGACGTGGACGTCCCGGCCGGCGACATTGGCGTCGGCGGCCGCGAAATCGGTTTCCTTTACGGCTACTACAAGAAGATCCGCAACGAACACACCGGCGTACTGACCGGTAGAGCCCTGGAATACGGCGGCAGTCTCATCCGCCCCGAAGCCACCGGTTACGGTTCAGTCTATTTCGCCGCCGAAATGCTGGCCACCAGAGGCAAGGATTTCAAGGGTCTGCGCTGCGCGGTCAGCGGTTCGGGCAACGTCGCCCAATACACAGTAGAAAAAATCAATCAACTTGGCGGCAAGGTGCTATCTCTTTCCGATTCCAGCGGAACCATTATTGACGAGTCCGGCATAAACAAAGAAAAACTGGCTTATGTCATGGATCTGAAAAATATCACCAGAGGCAGGATCGAAGATTACGCCAATAAATACAAAGCCAAATATTACGCCGGCAAGAGCGTTTGGGACGTGATCAAGGACGGTCTCAAGGTTGACGTGGCCTTCCCCTCGGCCACCCAGAACGAAGTCAATGAAGAGCACGCCCAAGCCATGGTCAAGAATGGCTGCTTCTGCGTTTGCGAAGGCGCCAACATGCCTTCGAACCTGGCCGCCATCAATATCTTTCAAAGCAACAATGTCCTTTATGGACCGGCCAAGGCGGCCAACGCCGGCGGCGTAGCCACCTCGGGCCTGGAAATGGCCCAGCAGAGCCAGCGCTTCTACTGGAGCCGTGAGGAAGTCGACCAGAAGCTGCACACCATCATGAAAAACATCCACATGCAGTGCCTGGATGCGGCAGAAAAATACGGCAGCAAGGGCGATTACCTGATGGGAGCTAATATTGCCGGCTTTGTCAAAGTCGCCAAAGCCATGCTGGCCTACGGCATCGTTTAGTACCTTAAAACAAATTAGTAACTTAAAGCAAATTAACTTGGTAAAAAAACAAGATAATTTGCTTTCTAAGTTACTTATCCTGCGCAGCAGGGTTAGTTTGTTAAAAAACAAGTTAATTTGTTTTCTACCCAGCCAAGCTGGATAAGAGCATTAGAAAAAAATGAATTCATTTTTTTAATGCTCTTAAGGTAATTATCCCCCCTTGCAGGGGACTTCGCAGCGTAGCTGGGTTAATTTAAATCGTTTCATCCGCATAAGGGGAGTTTTTTTAAACTCCCCTTTTTTTAAGCAAAAAAACCAGGCTTGAAATCTTTCCCCAAATGAGATATAAAAAGTAAAAGGAGAAAATCATGGACAAAAATAATGATTTATTTGAAGAAATTACGCAAAAAGTCGAATTTTACAAGCAGCCCAAATTCTGGGCATCCCTTATCACTATTGTCATCGGGCTTATTTTAATTCTGGTATTTTATAAAACCGTGATCAAGGAAACCATGAGCGATCAAGAGGTAGCCAAATCAATCCAAATCGTCTGGCATGATTCCCTCTGGGTCGACAAAAAGAGTAAACCTGACGAAGCGATCATCGTCCCCTCGTTTAGCTTTAAAATTAAAAACACCGGCAGCCGTCCCCTGCAGCATGTCAACTTCAACTGCATTTTTATTTTTGAAGAAAGCGGTGAAAACCTGACCGACGGTTACGTGACGGCGATTAAAGAACCCCTGCCCCCGGGGCAAATCAGCGGGGAGATATATGTCAAGGGCTTTTTTGGCTACACAGCCTCATCCAAGCCGGCTTTTATCAAGAATATGGCCAACTGGAAGAACATCAAGGTTAAAATCTATGGCAAAACCAAGAACTCCGGCCAGGTGCTTTTGGGAATTTTCCCGATCTCAAAAAAAATTGCCGGCATCAAAGTCATTTATCAGGGTCAGGAGGAAAGCAAATGACATTGTTTTTTCTTTCAGCGCAGGTTGAATGAAAAAATTATACCGGAAGCTATTCATCATTCTGATTGTTTTTTTAATAGTCAACGGATTTCTTCTATACCTGCCACTGAATTCACTGTTACATTATTGGCTGAATACCTTGATCTTACTAATCTTTATGGTAACTCTGATTGTTTTTTTAAAAATCGCGATATTGAACCCCCTGCAGGAGATCAACCAGAGTCTGCTGCTTTTCCAGCAAACCGGGAGCGGCCGCATCTCCGTCAACCGTCCGCATACATTTAAAGAAATCGGAGAAATCGTTGCCAACATAGAAAATGTCTTCACCCGGTTGCACAAGAAAACAATCGAAATCAGTGAAGCCAAGGAATTTCTGGAAAAATTGATACAAACCGCCCAGGCTGTGGTAATCAAATTTGATAGGATAGAGGGATGCACCCCATTTACATGAATGACTATGGTCTGAAAAAATTCCAAATCGAAAATCAAAATATCGCCGCACTGCGCATTTCCGACTTCCTGGAAAAAAGATTCATCCGTGAAATCATAAGGAAATTAAAAGAAAATGATCACGTTGTAGATAAAGAGACCACGATGGTGCTGAAGACCGGGGAAAAAATCGACATTGCGCTGTCGCTTTCCCTGTTCCGGGATTTAAACAATAAAATCACCGGCTACTTGGCGGTTATCGCCGATATCAGCAAGCGGAAAAAAGCCGAAATCAATTTGAAAAATCAGATCATATTCTCGCAACAGATATTCCAATCGATCCCGGAAATGATCATTATCGTGGATCGTAAATTGCGCATCACTTTTATCAACAAAAGGGCCCACGATGTGATCAAAACCACCGCAGACAGCAGTATTGGTCAAAATCTGAACCTTATTTTAAGCAAAATTGCCAACGAAAGCGGCTTTGATGAACTGGTGCGCAATGTCATTGAAGGAAGCAACAGCGTTCACCGCATTAACACCATTAATCCTATCCTGGAAGAAGAGAGTTACGTGGATCTGATCGTCGAACCTTTGAAAAGCGGTAAAATCACTATCGGCGGCATGATCCTGCTCCGGGACATTTCCGAATGGCGCGGTTTGACCGCCCAATTCAGATCTTTGCAGGGCTTCATGCAAAAACTGATCAACGCCAGCCCCTACGCTGTAATTTCCATTAACAGCAATAACTTGATCACCACCTGGAATTTATCGGCCGAGAAAATCCTGGGGGTTCCTTTTACCTCCGCTTTCGGCGAAAACATCTATACCCTTCTGCCCCTTTTCAACAAGTATAAGGATATCATCAACGAAATCATGATCCTGAAAAAAACCATCTATCTCAATGATGAAAAGATATTCGTCGGTGAAGAGGATTTCATCGTCGCCAACCTGACCCTTTACCCAGTGACGGCCGAACAAAACGGAGTAGTCATCCATATCGAAGACATGTCAGCGCTGAAAAAACTTGAATCATCCCTGCTGCAAGCCCAGAAAATGGAATCGCTGGGATTGCTGACCAGCCACATTGTCCATGATTTCAACAACCTGCTGAGCGGCATTATGGGCTACGCGTCCTTGCTGGAAAAGAAGACTGCCGACGACCCAAAAATAAAAAAATACGTGTCGACCATTATCAACTCCAGCGAAAGGGCATCGACCCTGATCAGCCAGCTGCTCAACTTCTCCCGCAAAAAACTAACGGAAAAAGAAATCATCAATATCAATGACCTGATCAAGGAATCCCTGGATTTCCTCTCCATGAACCTGAAAGCCATCCACTTTGATATCCAGCTGTATCCAAGCCAAATTTTGCTTCAAGCCGACAAGACCAAAATTTCCCAAACTCTGATCAACTTGATCATCAATGCCAAAGACGCCGTAGAAACTTCTTCTCGACCAACAATCACCATCAAAACCAGCTTGACCGATATCAGCAATCAAAAGAATCTTTTGGACGGCCAGTACGCGCTCATTCAAGTCAGCGATAATGGCAGCGGCATCAGCAGAGAAAACCTGAATAAAATTTTCGAACCTTTTTTCACAACCAAAGGTCAGGGTCGCGGCACCGGGCAGGGCCTGGCCATTGTTCAGGAAATCATCAAGGATTACAACGGCCGGATCGAGGTGGAATCGGAAATCGGCCGCGGCACCACATTTACCATATTACTGCCTGTACTTGAAAAAGAAAGCTGCCAGACCATTGTGGAAGAGAAAAGGGAACCGGCGGCTAAGTTGGAAGGCCTGGTCTTGCTCATCGATGATGAAGAAGTGGTGCGTGAAATCGGTTCCGACATGCTTAAAACCATGGGTGTGAAATGCCTGACCGCCGGCAACGGCACAGAAGGCATTGAAATGTTCAAGAAAAACAGCGCCGAGATCAAACTGGTCATTCTGGATATTGAAATGCCAGGCATTTCCGGAGAAAAAGTATTTCATATCCTGAAAGCAATCAACCCCGAAGTAAAAATTCTGATCGCCAGCGGTTATGGCAAGGAATACCTGGAAACGACAATATTTAAAAGTAAAATAAGCCATTTCCTGCCCAAGCCTTTCAAAATCGAGCAATTGTCCTACCAGGTCAATAGGCTGCTAGGCGGTAACAATGTTTAAAGATTTATTCATCCGCGTCGCCGGCGAACGCCTGGCCCGGGAAGCGCCGCTACTCGTCAAAATGAAAGCCAATCCCGAAATATACATCAAGGCCGAAAAACTTAAGGAATTTACAGCCAGAACGATCAATGAAACCGCGAAAATATTGTCCGCTTTTTCCAGCCACACCATCCACGCGCCATTCATGGACGTCTGGCCCGGGGCCGTTGATGAAGATATACGCCGGTTGGGCCTGGAACAAATGCAAAAAATAATGGAAATTGCTACAGCCTGGAAAAGCCTTTTAGTGGTCATGCATTTCAATTACGACCCCATTTATTACCGCCAGCAATTTCAACAGTGGCTTAATCGCGCCGCGGAGTTTTATCAGATCCTGCTGCAGGAGCGCGACGGTCCGCTCATCGCCCTGGAAAATATCGCCGAACCGACGCCTTATATTGCCCTGCAATTAATGAAAAAAATAAACCGGCCGCGGCTCAGCCATTGCTTTGATTTCGGCCACCATCACGTGTTCGCCCGCATCCCTTTTGAAGAATGGCTTTTCTATCTCAATCCCAGCCGCTATATCCATTTCCATCTTCATGACAATTTCGGCCATAATGATGATCATCTGGCCCTGGGCCAGGGGAATATCGATTGGCCGGCGGCCAAAGCAGCCATCAGCGACTTGGACTGCCCTTTTTCCATTGCCCTGGAACCCCACTCTGCCGATATTTTACGCACCTCCGCTGCTTATTTCCAAAAACATTTCCTTAATTGATATTCTTGTTGCGGCCTCTTTACAAGCATGCTTAATAACTGGTAAAATATCCAGGTCACAAGATTTTTAGTCAGTCTCCAATTTGTTAACTGAGGATATGCCGGGTATGGCATGCAGGAGGGCTGGACAGTTATGAATGAACAACGGGTCGTGGTAACCGGTTTGGGAGCTGTAACACCGGTTGGCATCGGTGTTGAAGCATTCTGGCAGGGATTGAAAGCCGGGAAAAATGGGATCGCCAGGGTCACCCATTTCGACCCGACTGATTTTCGCTCGCAGCTGGCGGCCGAAGTGAAGGATTTCAATCCCCTGGAATGGATCGACAAAAAATCACTCGAGCGCATGGACCGCTTCGCCGCATTTGCTGTGGCCGCCTCGGCTATGGCCATGAAGGATGCCGGCTTGGACAACCATGCCTTTGACAAATACCGGGCCGGGGTCATCATTGGTTCGGGAATCGGCGGTTCGGCCAGCATCGAAGAAGGTTATTACCGCGTCCAGGAGAAAGGGCCCAATTCCCTGACCCCGTTCTTCGTGTCGAAACTGCTCATTAACATGGCCGCCTGCATGGTCTCTATTCGCTTCGGTTTGAAAGGGCCCCTTTCGGCGCCGTCGGTCGCCTGCTCCACCGGCGCCAATGCCATCGGCGAGGCGTTCCGGATTCTGCAGCGGGGCGACGCCGAAGTCATGCTGGCCGGGAGTTCCGAGGCAGCGGTGACCCCTCTGGCCTATGCCGGTTTCTGTGCCACGCGGTCGATGTCCGCGAATCCGTGTGCCGAAAATGCCAGCCGCCCTTTCGATCGAAATCGGGATGGTTTTATCATGGGCGAAGGGGCCGGCGTCGTTGTTCTCGAAAGGCGAGAACATGCCATTCAACGTCAGGCGAAGATCTATGCCGAACTGGTCGGCTACGGCAATACCGCCGATGCCTTTCACTTCACAGCGCCTGAGCCCCATGGCGACGGCATGATCAGGGTCATGAAAGCGGCCCTGAAGGACGCGGCGGTCGAGCCCGGAGAAGTTGACTACATCAATGCCCATGGCACATCGACCCCCATGAATGATAAAATCGAAAGCGCCGCTATCATGAACGTCTTTGGCGCCCATGCCAAAGACCTGAAGGTCAGTTCCATCAAATCGATGATCGGCCATCTGCTGGCAGCGGCCGGGGCGGTGGAATTCATCGCCACGGTGATGAGCGTGCACAGCGACATCCTGCCGCCGACGATCAATTACCGGGAGCCCGACCCGGACTGCCCCCTGGATTACGTGACCAAGGGCGCCGAAGCGCTGGAGGTGCGGTTTGCCGCCAGCAATTCATTCGGCTTTGGCGGCGGCAACGCCTGCCTGGTCGTCAAGAAATATAAGGATTAACATGACAATTCCGAAACTGAAAATTGGCAATATTACGGCCGAGATTCCGATTATCCAGGGTGGCATGGGCGTGAGGGTCTCGCTTTCCTCCTTGGCTTCTGCCGTGGCCAACGCCGGGGGAATTGGCACCCTGTCCAGCATCGGCCTGGGCGATTTTGTGGCCTCTTTAAGCGAATACGAAAGAATTTCCCGTGAAGCGCTGGAGTATGAGATTCGCCAGGTAAAAAAAATGACCGACGGCCCGGTCGCTGTGAACTTCATGGGCGTGTTGAGCAACGTCAACGACCTGATCGTGACGGCCGTCGTTGAGGGAATCAAGATCATTGTCTTCGGCGCCGGCCTGCCGACAGCTCTCCCCGGGCTGGTCCCCGACCCTGCCGTGAACCTGGTGCCCATTGTCAGTTCGGCCCGGGTGGCGGAGTTGATTCTGCGGGTCTGGGACAAGCGCTATGGCCGGACCGCCGACGGCTTCATTCTGGAAGGGCCGTTGGCCGGCGGGCACCTCGGTTTTTCGAAAGAGCAACTGGCGCAACCGCAGGAATTTTCGCTGGAGCGCCTTTTACCGGGTCTATTGGAAGTGGTAAAGGGCTACGAGGATAAATACGGCCGGAAAATTCCGGTGATTGCCGGCGGCGGCATCTTTGACGGCCGGGATATCGCCCGCATGCTCAGCCTGGGCGCCTCGGGAGTGCAGATGGCGACCCGCTTCGTCTGTACCGTGGAATGCGACGTTGCTTCTGAATTCAAGCAGGCATATCTGGATGCCAAAGAGGAAGATATCGTCATTATCGACAGCCCGGTGGGCATGCCCGGTCGAGCCATCCGCAATGATTTTTTAAAGGATCTGGAAGCCAAGGGAAAACTTACGGTCAAATGCCCTTACCGCTGCCTGACTGCCTGCAAAGCCGACAAAGCCAATTACTGCATCGCCAAGGTGCTGTTGAATTCCTATTTGGGGGATGTAAAAAATGGACTTATCTTCTGCGGTCAAAATGCCCATCGGATCGATAAAATCGTGACCGTCAAGGATCTGTTTGCCGAATTGGTCGCCGAGCTACAGGCATTATAAGAAAAGAAGTTGAAAATAAATTAAGTATAAAGTATAAAGAAAAAAGGAAAAAGTAAGAATAAAAAAATATCCAGCTGAGGATAAATTATCGATCGGTAAAAATTCTTTTTTTCTTACTTTATACTTTATACTTTATACTTTCTCCTTTTTTACCCGTTTGCCTTACATCGAGTCCTTCACTAACACTGCCATTCCCGGGGCTGGGCCGGATGATTTGCAAAAATCCCGCCGCTGAATTACAATACTGATTCTTTGCGGTTTTTTCGAAACGCTGCTCCAACAAGCGAGAGGAATGATGGTCGTACGATTCATGCTTTTTTTCTGGATGCTGTCAGGATTCCTGGCGTCCACGGGGTTCGCGGTCGAGGTCCAGGCCATTCGCGTCGGCCAAGGCCCCAAAATAGACGGCCGCCTGGACGATCCCGTCTGGAGTTCGGCTGTCGTGTTCAGCGCTTTCCGCATGGTCGAACCGCGTCCGGAAGGAGAGCCGAGCGAAAAAACCGAACTGCGCATCCTTTACGACGACGCCAACCTCTACATCGGCGTTTTTTGCCTTGACAGGGAAGCGGCGCGGATTTCCGCCCACTCCATGGTCCACGACAGCGGCAACGAGCAGAACGGCTGGGGCGGCCAAGGCTCGGTCAGCACCGGGGATGACGACGTCATCCGGGTGTTGATCGATCCTTTCTTGGACAAGCGCACCGGCTACTTTTTCGCGGTCAATCCGCGTGGTGCCCGTGGCGAGGGACTGACCTCGGGGGGCAGCGCCAGCCTCAACTGGGACGGTATCTGGGACGCGGCCAGCCGTATCGACAACAGCGGCTGGAGCACTGAGTTAAAGATCCCTTTTAAGACCATCCAGTTCCGGGCGGGCCTCAGCGCCTGGGGCATCAACGTGGAAAGGTTCATCGCCCGAAAGCAGGAAACCATCCGTTTGGCGGGGACAAACCGCGACAGCAATTTCTACAATCCTATGACCGCGGCCTCCCTGACCGGGATCGCCGGCGTCAAGCAGGGCAAGGGCATAACCATCCGGCCCTACGGCCTGCTCAGCGTCGAGAAGGATCACTCGGATGCCTCAGGCTACCAGTGGAAACTGGACGGCGGCTTCGATATTTACAAGAATTTCACTCCCAACCTGGTGGGCGCCTTCAGCTACAATATGGATTTCGCCGAGACCGAGGCCGACGAACGGCGCATCAACCTGACCCGTTTTCCGCTGTTTTTTCCTGAAAAAAGGATGTTCTTCCTGGAGGGTTCGGAGACCTTCAGCTTCAGTTCCAGCGTCAGCTTCCAGCCGTTTTTCAGCCGCAAGATCGGGTTATACCAAGGCGAACAGGTCCCGGTACTCTTCGGCGGCAAGGTATACGGCAAGATCGGCCAGACCAACCTGGCCTTTCTCGACGTGCAGACCGAAAAATTCTCCGGGCTGCCGGGCCGCAATTTCCTGGCCCTGCGCGTGACCCAGGATATTTTTGCCGAAAGCAAGATTGGTTTTATCCTAACCAATGGCAGCCCGACGGGTGAGCGCAACACCTTGGTCGCGGCCGATTTCCGCTACGCCACCTCGCGTTTCACCGGCGCCAAGAACCTCAACCTCGCCGCCTGGCTGGCCTACAACTGGAACGAAAAGACGGAAGGCAGCCACGCGGGCTTCGGCTTCCGGGCCAACTATCCCAATGACCTCTGGGACATTCAGAGCACCTACGCCTACTACGGTGAGGCCCTCGACCCGGGACTGGGCTTTATGCTGCGGCAGAGCATGCAGACCTTTTATCTCAGTGTCGGGATGCAGCCGCGGCCGGCGCGGGGCTGGCTGAAAAACCTGGTCCGGCAGTTTTTTTTCAATGTCAGCGGCGATTTTTACTGGGACCTGAAGGGCAACCTGGAAACCAGCCGGCTCGAGGCCACCCCTTTGAGTTTCAAGACCGAAAGCGGGGAGCAGTTCAACTTTACGGTCACGCCCAACCGCGATGTCCTGCCCGCCGAGTTCGAGGTGTCCGCCGGAGTCATGCTGCCCGCTGGTTCCTACAGTTTCACCAGCTTCGGCGTCGATTTCAGTAGCGCATCGCACCGGGCTTGGATATTCGATGCCGGTGTCAACTTCGGAGCATTCTATTCTGGTCATTACGATGACCTGAGCGTCGGTTTGACCTTCAAATACAAGGGCTACGCCAACCTGGGATTGGACATCAACCTGGTTCGCGGCCGGCTGCCCGAAGGCAATTTCAACGAGAATGTCTACCAGCTCAAGGCCGACATCTTCCTTTCCCCTGACCTGGGGTTCATGAATTACATCCAGTACGACAGCATCTCCAAACTGCTGGGCTGGAGCGCCCGCTTGAAGTGGCGCGTTTCACCCGGCAACGAGATCGCCCTGATCTACAACAAGAACTGGGAACGGCGCTGGGACCCGGCCAGCAGGTTCTATCCCTCGGAAGAAAGGGGAGTTTTGAAGCTGTCATTGTCCATCAGGCCGTAGAGTTCGACGTTACTCGGTGTAGGGTATACGGTTCACGGTGTACGGCTGACTGCAGACGGGGGCTATCTCAGCCGGTAGTTGATTCCGACGTAGATTTTCACCCAGTTGCCGCGTTCTCCGTTTTCCTTGGAAGAGGGGGGTTGATCGAACAGGGACTCATAGGTGCCGCCGCCGATTAGAGCCAATTTTTCGCTAAGCCGATATTCGATTCCTGTTCCCAGAGCGTACGCCAAGCCGGTTTGCATCGGTGTCTCATTCTCTTTGGAATACGTTCCGGAATAATAATCGTAGTAACCGCCATACCCATACCCGTAATAACCAAAGCTGTCATAGTAGTAGTTGTCATAAAAATATCGGGAACGTTGGGTATAGGAAAGGCCGGCCTTGGTGAACCATGCGGTCCGCCGGGTCAGGGGGAGCTTGAAGGTTCCCAGGAGGTTCATACCGAAAACCCGAGTGCGCATCGTCTGCGGGAACGAAATCCGGTTATCCTGGGTATAGGCCATCATGGAGGCCCCTTCGAAGAAGTTGTCGAAGCTGACCTGCGCGTAGAAATGATGAAAAACCTCCATTTCGATCCCCAGATTGATGATCAGTCTCTCGATGTTGCCGGTGGCCATGCCCAGCGTTCCGACTAAGTTGATTTGTTTCCGTTGGGCATGGGCCGCCATGGGAAGCATTAAAATTACCAGCATGCAAACGACTGTTTTACTCTTCATGGGCATACTCCTCCATTAATTATAAAGCAAATTCCATGCCAATAAAAGGGGAGAAAAATGTCCTTTTTTTATAACATTCGCACTGGTTTTGCGTAAAAAACAGGACACCCATTTTCCGGGGACAACCGTTCTTGATTTTTTCATCCGGAATCAGAGGAACGCAAGTTTGCGTTCCTTACAAAAGAAAATCTCTAATGCTTTTTTATGGCATTGAAATTTGGTGTTTGAAATTTGGTGCTTATGATTTGGGATTTAAAAAGGGCGACCCGCCCTCTTCGAGGACAGACAAATCAAATTCGCCAAAGTCGGCGAATGATTTGTGCTGCCGGATCGCCCCTACGCAACGAATTGCCTTTTTCTTCACCCTGTCCCCTATACCCTATACCCTACCTGCACTGACTTCAGAACTGAACGCTATGTCCCAGCCACAACACAAATGCGATAGCGACCACATGCAAAACCCACCACAGCGGTTTTAAATATTTGATCTTGTTCATCTCGGGTTACCTCCAGAAATAGTTGCTCAGGAAATAGACCAGGCTCCACGCCACCAGGTGGACGTACCAGAAACCCATTTGCGGGTATCGGATCAGGTTCCAGCCCTTGACCTTGGGATTGCTGTCCATAGGGTAGATCTCCAGGCAGAAGATGGCGCGGCCGATAACGAACTTGGTCATTAGGATCAGGATGTCGGGCCAGAGCGCTCTCATTTCCAGCGAGAAGTGGGTCATGGTGATGGTGCCGATGATGACGGCAAAGCCGTTTAGCAAATAGGCCAGGTTCAGTGTCTTTCTGAACGCGAATAAAATTGGTATGAGCAGGACGCTGATCAGGCCGACGATGAACGGCACCCAGCCGTACGCGAATTTTGCGTACGGATGGAAGTTGTAGTGAAACATCCCCCCGCCCAGCGAAACAAAAAACAAGCCGAAAATCAGCAAAACCTTGATCTTTTTTTTCATGCATCCTCCCCATTCTTTATTCTTCAACCTGCTGAAAATGATAGCATAAAAATATTTTTGGGGGAACTGACGAATCATTCACCAGTAGGTTTGATAAAGTTGACAGAGCCTAAACATCTGTCTCTAATTTCTTATTTTGAATTCCACTTTGTGAACCAAACATTTTCACTTTTATTTTTTAACTCAGCAATATCTGTTTAAATTTATATGAAATAAACCTGACAAAATTATTTTGTATCACAATCGCAATATGGCTAGAGATTATGATTTGACGATGAATAAAAAGCCTTGCGGTTCTGGCACAATCTGCTGCTATCTGATGGTGAATGGAGCAATAAACTAATTGATGTCTTTCAGCAAGATTTCAACACAGACGGGTAATCGTCTAGAAGATTCCTAATAAATAATGCGAAATCTTTATTACCACCACTAATTAAATTAATAAATTCATTGAATTTATTTGGATCACTTTTAATAATCTTTTCGATTATCTCATTCTTAAAAAGAATAAAAACATTGGTTATTAAATCAAATGAACTTTTTAAAAAAATCAAATCTGCGAAAAAACATCCAATATTATTTAGATTTGATTCGATAATAATCTTTCTTAAATTTTCACTTTTTAAATATTTTTCAATTATTTCGATTAGAACATTTCCTTCTGGAATCCACCAATCCCAATCTAAAAATCTCAATACTTTTGGCATATCCGATCTAAATATTTCGTCTATTTTTTCTTTAAAAATCTTGTCGATAATAATTTTGTTTATTTTCTCAGACCTTGTCAGAAAAATTCTTAAATACTGACTTAATTCACGAGCATTAGGGCTACAACATTTACTTTTTAACAGTTCCATATTTTTTTTAATAAAAGAAACACTTATTTCTTCAGAATGAATAGCCAAGACATTGATAAAAGAACCAATTGTAAAAGCATCATTCTTAGAAATTGTATCAATAAAATTATCGCCAAGAAAATAATTTTTATGATGATCGAAAATAATAATTTTAATTTCTTCGGAGCAATGTTGTAAAAAACCCAAAAAAATATTAATAGTCTCTAAATTATAACTTTCTAAGTATAAATTTTTAAAATTATTTAAATTATTTTGAATAATATTCTTTGTTAATTCAGGAGATATGAACTCAATTTCTTTAAAAAATCGATTAATTTCATTCAATTTGAATTTTTCCAAATTAACTCTTTGAAATTTGACAGGATCTTTTTTTACTAGAAAAGAAAATTCTGAAAAATTTTTCATTTCATGTCTACTACTATATCCGCCCCCATAAGACCTTATATCATTCATTAAAGCATTCAACAAAATAAATATTTTATCTCCACTTTCACAATAGTCAAATAAAATATCATCTCCATTTAAATCCAAATTAAATCTTTTTTTTAAAGTTTCATTTACAATTTCTGCATATTTAGAATGTGGGAGAATATATCCATAATTGTTTTGCGATTTTACTTGATAAAGCTCACATTGATCCACTAGTTTATTTAAAATTGAAAATTCACTCAAACCGAATTTTATATAATTTTTTAAATAAGAACTTTCAATAGGAAATTCATATTTCGAAAAAGTCGATAAAATAAACATAATTTTAAGATAATCAATTTTTGAACAAATATCATTATTTAAAGATCTCCATATTGTTTCAATCCTATCTTCAATAAATTGATAAATTTCAGCTATCTTGATTTTTGAGTCTTTAGCAAGCATCCCTCTTTTTTTCGCTTCAAGAGTAATAGTAATCAATAAATCTAAAATCACTAAATTAAAATTATCTCCAGATTTATTTCTAGCTAAATTAAAGTCAATATCACTAGTATTCAAGCCAGATATTTTTAAAATCTCATTTGCTAGTTTATAATCAGATTTAATTTCGATTATTTTATCCTCTCCAAAATTCGCGAATTCTCTTCTTCTAAATTTCATTTTAGGTTGATTAAATGAGGTATATTCACTCGATTCTCCAGTAGATTCAAAATTACCAACATTCCTAGAAGTTAAAATTACAACTAAATTTTCATTAGAAGAAATCAAGGGGATTATTAAATTCTCAAAGGTATCAATATTATTATGTATATCCTCAATAATTAAAACAATTTCATGATGAGTTTTTTTGATGTCATTTATTAAACAAGAAAATGAGTTCTCAATATTCTTTCTTCCTTTATTATTATTCAAATTCCAATAGAATACCTGTTTTTTAAAACCCGCATTCCATAATTTATACCCTGTCGACAAAGCAATTGAAGTTTTTCCACTCGCAGGTTCACCAATAATTAAAACAGCCCTTTTGTCTAAATCCCGAAATTTTAAATCAATCTTTTTAAAAACATCACTTATTTCATTTCTTTCGACAAGATTTTTGATTTCATTGAAATTTATATTTCCAGGAATATGCTTAGTTATTCCATATGCTTTGAAAGTATCTTCCATATTAAATAGGAAATCTAATTTTGGTTTTGAAAATAAAATATAAAGATAAATAATAAAAAATATTAAAAAAAGAACAGAGGTGTACCATCTTTTTGTTAAAATTAAAGAAACCGGATCATTGAGGGAGAAAAGAAATGCAAAAGAATATATACCAAAAATTAAACAAAAATTAATCAAATATATAAAACAATATTTATTCCTTTTTAGAATTTTGTACCGCCACTTAAAAAAATTTGGGACTACACTTATTAGTTTTAAGATCCAATCAGTGTTCATCCTGATTAACTTTAAAAAAACTACAAGAAAATTTCATAATCTCTCCCCAGAAAAATATTAGATATCAAAAATTAAAAAATTCGCATTAGGAAAATCAATTTTTCTCATGATGGGATTTTAAGGAACTTTTACTGTAATTGCAATAGACAAATATGAATTATTGATAACGTAAAAAATATTAATTGACGCTTTCCTCTCTTTTTGGGGGGGGTTCTAATTTTCTCCAAGAAATGACTTCTTAACCTTATCATTTATAAGCAAATTCTTCCCTTTATCCTCCAGAACAATCTCACCAATTTGGAAAACATAACCCCGATTTGCATATTCTAAAGCCATTCTTGCATTCTGTTCTACGAGCAGAATTGTAGTTCCCTCTCTGTAATAGTCAACAGGGACGGATTATGAAAATGTGAAAATGATTATTCGTCCACGATATTCTTCTTTTTAAAGTTCTGATACAGGTGTGACATGGATAGGTATTGCAGATCGGAAAAGATCGGCAATTCGATGATCTCCCGAAACTTCAATCCTGGCAGTTCATGCAAGCAGACCAGTAGTTCCGTCCCAACCTCTTTCCCTGCCATCACCCAATTTAATCAAATTCACATTTTCACCATCTCTATTCTTCCCCTGATTTACATTGCCGCCCATTCTGATTATAATGCTTGTGCGTATCCACAAGGTGAAATACCGTGCCCGAGAGCAATCGGACCGGAACGGTGATTTGCGCAAGGAGGAAACAATGATTTCAAGGATTCTGGTACCCACAGACGGCTCGGAAACCGCAACCAAGGCGGTGAAATATGCGGCGGATCTGGCCCTGAAGGTCGGTGCGGAGGTTACCCTGCTCGGCGTTATTGAAAAAAATTTCTATGCGGCCCAATCCCTCCCTGCGGCCGCGGCTCCCACCCACTTGACCGAACCGATCGAGGAATATATCCGCCAAGCGATGACGGAGATGCTGCGGGAAATGGAGAAACTGTGCAACCAACACGGCATCCCCGTGAAAACGGTGATCCGTTGCGGTCACCCTGTCGAAGAGATCCTCAAAGAAGCGGAAAAATCCCAGGCCGATCTGATCATCATCGGCTCCCATGGCAAAAGCGCCCTGAAAGCGGCATTCCTCGGCAGCGTGACGTTCGGGATCATTCATAAGGATAGCAAAATCCCGGTCCTGGTGGTGCGCAAATAACCGGCGATCCGGGGACAAATCGTAAAAACGGGCGGAGGTTCACATGCAGTTCATAGTGACCGCTTATGACGGGACCGATGAAGGCGCTATAGCCAGGAGGATGGCGGCGCGTGAAGAGCATCTCCGGCTGGGGAAGGAGATGCACGACACGGGCAAGTGGCTCTATGCCGCCGGGATATTGAACGACGAAGGCCAAATGATCGGTTCGATGATCGTCTGCGAGTTTCCGTCCCGAAGTGAAATGCAAAAACAGTGGCTGAGCCGGGAGCCCTATATCGCCGGCAAGGTATGGCAAAAAATCGACATCCGCAGCGCCCAAACAGCCCCGTTTTGCGCCGCGAAATAGACGGTGGCCCAGGGGGAAAAAAATGTTCTGGGAAGAGTAATCGACTCCGGGAAGCACTCCCGACAAGGCGGCCAGCATTACGCTAACAAGCGATGTTTTCGAAAATCCCCTCATTTTTTTCTCCTGGCGCTGATCTTATAAACATTATATATGCCCGGATTTCGGCTTTCAAGCTGCACAGGAAAAAGCCGGCCTTCTTTCCATACGGATGCAACTACCGCATTTGAAAAAATCGGAGATAGTCGGCTTTGGCATTGCATTCGCTTGACGCAAAACTTATAATTCGAACATGAAAAAGAAATTCATCAACCAAATGATCCTGGTCAGTGTTGCCTTGTTTGGTTTGGCCGCTTGCGGTTGCGGCTGCGGCGCCGCGAACCCGGTCACCGATCCGGCCCTTGCCGTCAACCTGGAGGAGATTACCGTCCGGCAGCTCCAGCAGGGCTACACGGAAGGGCGGTTCACCGTCGTGCAGGTGGTGCAGGGCTACCTGCAGCGCATCGAGGCCATCGACAAAAGCGGGCCCAAGCTAAATGCCATACTCTGCGTCAACCCCGACGCCTTGAAGATCGCGGCGGAACTGGACGCTGAGATGCGGGCCGGGAAGATTCGCGGCCCCCTGCACGGCATCCCCGTCGTCCTCAAGGACAACATCGATTCTCGGGACAGTATGCCGACGACCGCTGGCGCCACCGCGCTGCGGGACTCTTTCGTCAAAAAGGACAGTTGGGTGGCCAAAAAACTGCGCGAGGCCGGGGCAATCATCCTGGCCAAGGCCAACCTGAGCGAATGGGCCAATTTCCGCGCCAACCTTTCTTCGAGCGGCTGGAGCGGCGTGGGCGGCCAGACCCGCAATCCTTACGTACTGGACCGCAATCCTTGCGGGTCAAGCTCTGGCTCAGGCGTGGCGGTTGCCGCCAGCCTCTGCGCGGTAGCCATCGGCACTGAGACCAATGGCTCCATCGTCTGCCCGGCCAACAACAACGGTATCGTGGGCCTCAAGCCAACCGTCGGACTGGTCAGCCGCTCGGGCATCATCCCCATCTCATTCACCCAGGACACGGCCGGCCCCATGGGGCGCACGGTAGAGGACGTCGCCATCTGCCTGGGTGCGCTGACGGGCATCGATGAAACGGACGGCAAGACGCCGGCGTCGCAAGGAAAATATCAAACCGACTACGCCGGTTTTCTGAAAGAGGACGGCCTGAACGGAAAGCGCATCGGGCTGCTGAAAGGATCGGCAGGTTACCATCACAAGGTGGCCGTTCTGCTGGAGCAGGCGGCAGCTTACCTGAAAAGCCGCGGGGCTACGGTCGTAGAAGTCGAGCCCTTGAAAGAAGGCGCTATGGAAGGGGACTCCTTGGAGGTCATGCTCTATGAGTTCAAGGATGGGCTGAACAAATACTTCGCCGGCCTGGGGGAGAATGCCAGGGTGAAGGATCTTGCCGGGCTGATCGAGTTCAACAAGGCCGACCCGGTCGAACTGCGGTATTTCGACCAGGAGCTGCTGGAGCAGGCGCGGGATAAAGGCGGCCTGGATGCATCCGAATATAAGGAGGCGCTGGCCAGGATGCTGAAAGCCGCGCGCCAGGACGGCATCGACAAGCTCATGGATGAAAACAAGCTGGATGCCCTCATGGCTCCCACCGGCGCCCCGGCTTGGAAAACGGACCTGGTCGACGGCGACCATTTCACAGGCAGCAGCTCCTCCCCGGCAGCCATCGCCGGCTACCCGAGCATCACGGTGCCCATGGGCTTCATCGACGAACTGCCGGTGGGCGTCTCCTTTTTCGGCCGGGCCTGGAGCGAACCGCTACTGCTGGAGATCGCCTACGGCTACGAGCAGGGGACCAAGCACCGCCACGCGCCGAAATTCCTGGTTTCCGATTGAGAAAGGAGGCTAAAATGAACACAAAAGTTCTGGTGGCTTATGCCAGCAAATACGGGGCGACGAAAGAAATAGCTGACAAGATCGGGCAAGTACTTAAAGACGCAGGTTTTGCCGTTGACGTGCTGCCCACGGACAAAGTCGCGGTTGTGGGCTCCTATCAAGCGGTGGTGCTGGGCAGCGCGGTCTATATCGGCAACTGGCGCAAAACGGCGGCCAATTTCCTGAAGACCAACGAGAAGGCGCTGGCCGGACGGCCGCTATGGCTGTTCTCCAGCGGACCAACGGGCAAGGGCGACCCCGTCGAACTGGTCAAGGGCTGGCGCTTCCCCAAGGCGCTGCAGCACATTGCCGACCGCGTCAAACCCCGGGACATCGTCCTCTTTCAGGGGGCGGCATTTCCCGAGAAATTAAGCGCCATCAGCCGCTGGATGATGAGAAAAGTTAAAGCACCACTTGGCGATTTCCGCGATTGGAATGCTATAACTGTTTGGGCGGCAACCATTGCTGACAAGCTCAAAGAAATTCGTAATTCGTGACAGCACCAATCATCAGCCTATCCTGGTTGCTCTCACTATGATTTCAACCAGTGTTGTAAATAGTCACACTAAATGTTTTTAGCGACTGTCTTAAACCTTTTTTATTGCTTTTACAAATGAGATGAACGACAGTTGGCTTTTAGGGGGAAAATATGTAGGCCAACCATAAAAGAGTTTTGGGTTGGGGATTTCTTACTTTTCCGTCAGCCGCTCCGAGGTGCGGATACGCCAGAGCCAGACGGCCAGAACGAGCAGCGCCGAGAAGAAGCGCAGCAGGGGCGAGAGGGTCAAATAATCGAACAGGCCGTGCAGCAGGACGGCCAGGCCCAAACCCTTGAGAATGGATGGCCACAGTCTTTTTTTGCGGATGCGCGCTAAGCCGACCATGTGGCCCCAAACCGAAGCGAAAACGGCATGGCTCAGGGGCGAGGCAATAGAGCGGCCGAAAAGGGCGAAGCCGGCCAGGCCGGGAAGATAGTGCACGTTCTCGTAGGCAGCGAAGCCCAAAGCGCAGACCGAGGCGTAGAAAAGACCATCGATCTCCTTGTTGAAATCGCTGAAGCGCATGATGGCTAGGAAGGGAAGGAACTTGAATATCTCTTCCACCAGCCCCACTACGACGATGCAGTAGCCGAGAAACAACAGGTTCAAGCCCGGCGTCGGTTCCGGGTTAAAGGAAATTCCGAGAATCGGCAGCAGGATGGCGTAGAGACGAAGGCAAAGCCAGCCGGAAAGGAAACCCAGCAGGTAAGTGAATGCGGTCAGAATCAGTAATTCCGGCTTGAAGCGGTCGTGGTAGTAGAAATAGCCGATCCAGAAAATGGCCGGGGCGAAAATTAGAGTCAGCACAAGCCAGATGGACATATCACTCCAGATTTTACCACACGTGGAAAAGGAAATCCCAAAGGGCGGAATTATCCATCAAAATAATCTCAGGCGGCCTGGGCAGTGTCATCGCCGAAATTGGAAGCGTCAGGAATCGCGGCTGAACAATCGGCCCTGCTCCAGGACGGTTACGCGGTCGGCCAGCAAACGGACGTGGCGCGGATGGTGGCCGATAAACAAAATCCCCAGGCGCAAGCGCAGAAATATTTTTTTAAACTGCAGCAGGATCCGCCAGGCGGTCAGGTCATCCAGGGCTGAAAAAGGCTCATCGAGAACCAGAAATTCGGGTTCCAGGACTAGCGCCCGGGCCAAAACCACGCGCTGCAATTCTCCGCCCGACAATTCATGGGGCCGGCGGGTAAGATAATGGGCCGGCAGCTCCAGCAAATCGAGCACTTCTCCTAATTTTTCCGCACTTTGCGCCGGCTTGGCGGCGGCGATGCGCAAAGGTTCACTGACAATTTCACGAATCGTAAAACACGGATTCACCGCCAGGTAGGAATTTTGAAACATCATCTGGTTGCAACGGTTGAAGCTGGCCCGCGGCACTTCGGCCAAAGACTGATTTTGGAAAGTCACCCGGCCGCTGTCCGGTTTCTCCATACCGAGAATCATCCGGGCCAGGGTTGACTTCCCGGCCCCGGACTTGCCCATCAGGGCATAGACCTGTTGCTCGTAAATATCCAGGTTCACCCCATCCAGGGCTTTGTGCCTCACAGTAACCCCTCCGGGATGACGGTTATGATAGGTTTTACTGACATTTTGCAGCCTGAAGCGGATTCCCATCAGCGACTCTCCAGGTAGGCGCCAATTTCCCGGGTATAGGGATGGCCGGGCGCGCGAAAAACGTCTTCGGGAGTTCCCGAATCCACAATCTCACCGGCGCACATGACATAAAGATTTTTTGCGATATCTTTGACCAGATCCAATTGATGGGAAATCAGCAGGACTGCCAGGGAATATTGACGTTGGTAAATCTGCAACATCCGGATTAATTCGTCCTGGGCCGCTACATCGAGTTCGGCTGTCGGCTCATCCAGGATCAACAGTTCGGCGCGGCCGGCCAAGGCCATGGCCAGCAAACAGCGTTGGTTTTCACCACCACTGAGCATGAAGGGATAGGAATGCAAGATACGTTGCGGATCGGAGAATTGCATCCCGACAAGCATTCCCAGCAGTTGGTCCTCGCCGATGCGGCTGTATTCGCGGATCTGCCGGCCGATGGTCAAAACCGGATTCAGGCTGGCCGCTGCGTTTTGCGGCGCGTAAAATATTTCCCGGCCGCGGATTCCCAACCATGATGCGGGCGCAACTAAACGTTTTCCCCGATAAGAAATGAATCCCCGGCTGACGAAAAATCCTTCGGGCAATAATCCGGCAAAGGCCCTGGCCAACATGGTTTTGCCGGCCCCAGACTCGCCCAGCAATAGCGTGACCTGATTGGCCATGATTTTAAAATTGATAGCCCGCAAAACAGGTTGCCGTTGGCCATGGCCTTCGACCCAAAGATCTTCCGCCTGCAGCAGAACCATTAAAAGCCAGGCCTTAGGCGCTTCATTTTTTAATCATGGCTATGGCTTCAATTTCCACTTCAGCCCCCAGGGGTAACTCCCTGACCGCCAGCGCCGAACGGGCCGGATATGGCTCGGGCACATGGCTGGCATAAATCCCATTGAGCGTTTTGAAATGGGCCATATCCTTTAAAAACACAGTTGTCTTGAGCAGGCAACTGAAATCAAGACCAACCGCGGCCAGGATGGCGGCGATATTTTTAAAAACCTGGCGCGCCTGGGCTTCCACCCCGCCTTCGACCAGCTTGCCGGTTTCGGGATCGATGCCGACCTGTCCCGACAAAAACAATAAATTTCCCCAGCGCACGGCCTGGGAATAGGGACCCAAAGCCCGGGGTGCTTCGGCTGAACTGACGGCTTGCTTTTCCATGAAGGCCTCCTTGAGCGTTACGAACATATCTTAAGCATCCTCTCTCAAAAAAGAGGATTAATTTTAACAAGGCTGGGTGCGGAAGTAAAGCGCTCATTGTATCCGCACTGCAAACGCCCTGCAGGTTCTGGCTGAGGCGCAGTTATGTTGACTTTTCGATTTCATGCGCATATGATAAAAAAAAGGAGGGACTCATGAAACTTAGCGCTCCCAAGTTTTCCACCTGGCTGGTGTCGGTCATTATCGGCGGCATCGGCATTCTCCAGTATTTCCGCGTCCTGCACATCGATGCCTTGGCCCCCTACACTTTCCACCTGCTAGTGGCCGGTTTCGCTCTGCTGATTTTGGCGACTCTGGTCAAGAAACTTTAACCCCCCGACGAACCATGAATCGGACAAGGATTTCGTTATGCATTATCATACTTAGTGTTTTTCTGTTCCAGGGCTGCGCGACATTGAACGAGATATTCCGCACCCTGACCAACCTCAAGCAGCTGCAGTTCCGCTTGGAGGGGATCGGCGATTTTTCCCTGGCCGGGATCCGCATCAGCGAAAAATCCCAGCTCAGGGACTTTTCGATCGCTGACGGCATCCAGCTCCTGGCCTCTTTCCGCAGCAGGCGCCTGCCGGCACGCTTCCTGCTAAACGTGGAAGCACTAAATCCCAACGACGGCAGCGGCGGCTCGACCCGGACCATTTCCACCCTGACCCGCTTCGACTGGCGCCTGCTGATCGACGACCAGCCCACCATCAGCGGCGGCATCGATAAACCGCTGGAAATTCCCGGCACTGGCCAGTCGACCATCATCCCCCTGCGCCTGGAATTGGACCTGTACGAATTCTTCGGCAACCACGGCTACGACGACCTGCTCAATTTGGCCCTGGCCCTGGGCGGCCAGCGCGGCGACATTTCGCGCGTGGCCCTCGACGCCCAGCCCAGCGTCTCCACGCCCCTGGGCGACATCACCTACCCCGAGCGCATCACGATCATCAGCAAAGAATTCCGCTAAACCAATGCTGCGGGGCTATAGATAAAAAAATCTTATTTGTCCTGCTGCGACTTTTCGATCTTGGCCCAGGAGTCGCGCAGGGTGACGGCGCGGTTAAAGACAAGTTGCGCGGGGGAAGAATCACTGTCCACGCAGAAATAGCCCTGGCGCAGGAACTGGAAACGTTCCCCATGCTTGGCCGCGGCCAGGCTGGGTTCGACCTTGCAATTTTTCACGATTTCCAAAGACTCGCGATTCAGGTGGTCTTTGAAATCGGCCCCATCTTTTTCTTCGGCCGGATTGGGCACTGAAAAAAGCTTGTCGTAAAGTCGGACTTCGGCGTCAACGGCCTGGGCAGCCGATACCCAATGGGAGGTGCCCAGCACTTTGCGGCCGTCCTTGCTCCAGCCGCCGCGAGTTTCGGGATCATAGGTGCACTGCAGTTCCTTGATCTCGCCGCTTTGCTCATCCTTGAGAATTCCCACACAGCGGATGTAATAGGCGTGTTTCAGGCGGATTTCCCGGCCCGGCGAAAGACGGAAAAATTTCTTGGGTGGGTCTTCGCGGAAATCATCCTGCTCAATATAGATCACCCGCGAAAAAGGCAGCTTGCGCGTTCCCATGTCCGGATCTTCGGGGTTGTTTTCGGCGTCCAGGTCTTCCACCTGGGTTTCGGGATAATTGCTGATCACGACTTTCAGCGGCCGCAAAACAGCCATGACCCGCAAGGCCCGTTTATTCAGATCTTCCCGCAGACAATGCTCCAGCAAGGCCATATCCACCGTGCTTTCGTGCTTGGCCACGCCAATGAGTTCGGCAAAATTGCGGATGGATTCCGGGGTGTAGCCGCGGCGACGCAGGCCGGCGATGGTCGGCAGGCGCGGATCATCCCAGCTTCTGACATAGGCTTTATCCACAAGCTCGAGCAGCTTGCGTTTGCTCATCACCGTATAACTCAAATTCAAGCGGGCGAACTCAATTTGCTGTGGATGGCAGGGCACGGGCAATTGCTCAAGCACCCAATCATAAAATGGCCGGTGATCCTCAAATTCCAGCGTGCAAATGGAATGGGTGATCCCTTCCAAGGCATCGGAAATCGGGTGGGTATAATCGTACATCGGATATATGCACCACTTGTCGCCGGTGCGATGGTGGCTTTCGCGGCGGATGCGGTAGAGAACGGGATCGCGCATGTTCAGGTTGGGCGAGGCCATGTCGATTTTGGCCCGCAGCACGTAGGAGCCGTCGAGAAACTCTCCGGCCCGCATGCGCTGAAAAAGATCCAGGCTTTCTTCCATAGGCCGCTCACGGCAGGGGCTGTTTTCCCCGCATGCGGTCAAGGTCCCACGGTATGACTTGATCTGTTCGGCTGTCAGGCTGCAGACATAAGCTTTACCATGAACAATCAGGTGCAGAGCAAACTGATAGAGTTGCTCAAAATAATCGGAAGCATAGTAGAGCCGGTCGGCCCAATCAAACCCCAGCCAGCGTACATCGGCCATGATGGAATCGACGTATTCCACATCCTCCTTGCCGGGATTGGTGTCATCGAAGCGCAGATTGCAGAGGCCTTTATACTCAGCGGCCAAACCGAAATTCAAACAGATGGACTTGGCGTGGCCTATATGCAGGTAGCCGTTGGGTTCAGGGGGGAAACGGGTATGGACGCGGCCATCGTTCTTTTTAGCCTTGATATCATTTTCAATGATGTTGCGGATAAAATTCAGACCCGGAGTAAAATCTTCAGCTCCCATGTTGACCTCGCAATACATCCCCTTCGGGGGCCCTCTGTTTTTTTTTTAATTTACACTGATATATACAGAAACTGATAAGAAAATCCATCATATTTAATCGAAAAGAAAATTCCTTTACAAACTCCATATTTTTTTAAGTAGAAATCAATTTAGATATTCGTTCGATATATGCTTTTATTCGACCAATCGCTCTATTTTTTCCTAAGACTTCCATCATTTCATACAATCCTGGCCCTTTTGAAACTCCGCTAACTGCAAGGCGTGTTGGATGAATAATCTCCCCTATTTTTATTCCTTTTTCTTCGGCTATTTTTTTTACAATTGCTTCAATTTCAATATGAGTGAAATTGTCTATATTTAGTTTATCCAGTTCAATTCTGAGTAAAATGAGCAGTTCCTTATATTTCTCATTTACATATAATTTTTCTTTTTCAGGTTCAAACAACTCCGGATCTTTAAAAAAATAGCCTGATTGACCAACAATTTCTTTTATAGTTTTAATTCGGGGGATATACAATTTGAGAACCTCTTTGTAATACATATTCTCATTTGAAGTATATCCGGCAAGCTTCCATTCGCTTTTTGTTAAATCAAGGATTTCATCGAACCGATCTTCCATTTTAATATATTCAGAATTCATCCATTCTAATTTCTTTTCATCAAAAACTGCAGCCTTTGGAGATATACGATTCAGATCAAAATATTTTATTAATTCATTTCGGTTCATGATTTCTCTTTCATCGCCAGGGTTCCAACCTAAAAGCACTAAAAAATTAAATAGCGCCTCGGGCAAAAAGCCGTTTCGTTGATAATCCAGGACCGAGGCCGCGCCGCGGCGCTTGGACAATTTGCCGCCGTCCTGAGCCAATATGACCGGCATGTGGGCAAAAAGGGGCGGCTGCCAGCCAAAGGCCTCGTAGATCAGAATATGCTTGGGCGTGGAAGCGATCCACTCGTCGCCGCGCAGCACGTGGGTGATCTGCATCAGGTGGTCGTCGACTACGTTGGCCAGGTGATAGGTCGGGAAGCCATCCGATTTGAGCAATACCAAATCGTCGAGTAGGGAACTGTGGTAGGCAATATCGCCGCGGATCAAGTCGTTGAACACCACGGTCCGATCATCGGGAACTTTGAGCCGGACCACATAAGGAGTGTTAGCCGCCAGCAGAGTCTTTATTTCCGTCTCGCTCAGATGACGGCAACGGCGGTCATAGCCGGAACCATGGGCCATCTTAGCTTTTTCCTGTTCCTCGCGCATGCTGGCCAGACGGGCTTCCGAGCAAAAGCAACAGTAAGCCTTGTCTTCGGCCAGCAGCCGCTCGGCATGGCGGCGGTAGATAGCAGTACGCTGGGATTGAAAATACGGTCCGCGCCCGCCGCCGGCGTCGGGTCCTTCGTCCCACTGCAAGCCCAGCCATTTCAGGCTGGTGTAAATTTCCGCCAACGCTTCGGGCTGGAATCTTTTTTGATCGGTGTCTTCGATGCGCAGGATGAAGGTGCCGCCGTGATGGCGGGCAAATAAAAAATTGAACAGCGCCGTGCGGGCACCGCCGACATGCAGATAGCCGGTGGGCGAAGGGGCGAAGCGGACCACGGGGGTAATTGGCTTATCGGGATTGACCATAACAGTTATTTTTACATGAATTCGCCGCTCATGTCAACGATAACTGGATAGAAAAGGGTGCAAGATGTTGGTCCCCTACTTGAAAATTACTCCAGCTTGTATTAGAATCACAACGTGGATAAATTGATTGAAATCGAATGCCCGGTCTGTCACGCCAATTTGTGGGTGGACACGGACAAGAAAAATGTGGTGCAGCACAAAAGAAGCGAGAAAAAAAACCAGTCCTCATTCGAAGAACTGCTGAACAAGGAAAAACAAAAAAAGGCAGCGGTGGACGAACGTTTTTCCCAAGCCCAATCGCTGGAACAGGCCAAAAAGAAAAAAGCGGCGGAATTCTTTGAGCAAACCATCAAGGAAAAATAAACTATAAGCAGGAGAGAAAAATGGATTTTAGTGAATTAAAAAAAGCGGTCCAGAAACAAGTGGCCATTAATGAACCCGATTTCATCAAGGATAACGCGGATTCATTGAATATCGGTTATATGGAATTGAACCCTACGCAAAAACTCATTTTTTCCCTTTCAACCTTCAAAGGCAAAAAATATTTCAGCGTCCGCAACTGGTTCCAGGCCGAATCGGGTGATTGGGCGCCGACGAAAAAAGGCGTTAACCTGTCTTTCGACAAATTCGCTGACTTCGAAAACATGGTAAAGCTTTTTTCCCAGGCCATCCAATTGGATAAATAAGCCGGGGCTTTAAATCAATTTCTGCTTTAGAGCCTTATAGCAAATTCTAAAATTTGTTAGCTTTATAGAACAAATTTTGAATTTGCTATCTAAGGCTCTTATCCAGCTCTGCTGGGTCAGGAGACCAGGCATGCCAAAACAAATAGGTTTTGACAACGAAAAATACCTGCGCGAACAGACGGCGGCCATCCTGCAACGGGTCAATTCTTTCAACAACAAGCTCTATTTGGAGTTCGGGGGCAAGCTGCTCTACGATTATCACGCCGCCAGGGTATTACCCGGTTTTGACCCCAATGTGAAAATGCGCCTGCTGCAGCAACTCAAGGATAAAACCGATGTGATTCTCTGTATCTACGCCGGCGACATTGAAAGAAAAAAAATCCGCGCCGATTTCGGCATCACCTACGATGCCGACGCCTTGAAACTGATCGACGACCTGGGCGAATGGGGCATTTCGCTGCGGGCCGTGGTGATCACCCGTTTTGAAAATCAATTCGCCGCCCGGGTTTTCAAGAATAAGCTGGAGCGCCGCAACGTTAAAGTCTACACCCATCGGTTCACCAAGGGTTACCCGACCGAAATCGATACCATCGTCAGCAGCGAAGGCTACGGGGCCAACGAATTCATCGAAACCGAAAAGCCCATCGTTGTAGTCACCGGCCCCGGACCGGGCAGCGGCAAACTGGCCACCTGCCTGTCGCAGCTGTACCAAGACCACCGGCGCGGCGTCAGCTCCGGTTATGCGAAGTTTGAAACGTTCCCTATCTGGAACCTGCCCCTCAACCACCCGGTCAACATCGCCTACGAAGCGGCCACGGCCGATTTGAAAGATGTCACCCTGATCGACCATTTCCACCTGGATGCTTACAACATCAAGGCCGTCAACTACAACCGCGACATGGAGGCCTTCCCGCTGATCAAGCGCATCCTGGAAAAGATCACCGAGAACCCCCTGGTCTACCATTCACCCACCGACATGGGGGTCAACCGCGCCGGCTTCGGCATCAGCGACGACGCCGTGGTTCGCGCCGCGGCCACCCAGGAAATCATTCGCCGCTATTTCCGCTACCAGTGCGAATACGCCATGGGTGTGGTGGACAAAGACACGGTGGAGCGCCTGCGGCTTTTCATGGAAGATCTGGGCGTCAACGAAGAAACCCGCAGCGTGGTCCATCCGGCGCGTTTGGCGGCCCAGGCCGCCCAATCCTGCGGCAAAGGCCACGCCGGAATATTTTGCGGCGCGGCTATCGAACTCCAGGACGGCACGATTGTCACCGGCAAAAATTCGCCTTTGCTGCACGCCTCCTCCAGTCTGATTTTAAACGCCGCCAAACATTTGGCCGGCATCCCGGACAGCATCCACCTGATGCCGCCCAGTATCACCGAATCGCTGGGGCGATTGAAAAAGGATATTTTGAAAGGCAAGGAAGTCAGTTTGGATTTGGATGAAACTCTGATCGCCCTAGGCATCAGCGCCACGGCCAATCCGGCCGCCCAGATTGCGGTCGAAAAACTCCCGGAACTGCGCGGCTGCGAAGTGCATATGACCCACATGCCCACCCCGGGAGACGAAGCCGGCCTGCGCAAACTGGGGATCAACCTGACCTCGGACCCGGGCTATTCCAGCAGTGATTTATTTATCAGTTAAAAAACACCGGCACTAAAATAGTACGTTAAACTGCTTCGCGAACAGTACTATTCCCTGATCACTTGGGCGTTTTTTATTTCACCCTTGACAAGCGAATCCTTGCTCAGGTATACCCTGACTTCGACATCTGAGTCGCGGACGATGATCCCGCCTTCCACCCGCGACCCATCGCTGATTCTGATCTCCAGGCGCTGGTGATCAAAAAAATGGCCGTGGCTGCCCTTGATGATAATATCACCGCGAACCAGGCTTTTTGCCAGCAGCAGGATGTCGCCGTTGACCGTGCTCATTTCTTCATCCACTTCGGTATTTTTCAATTTGATGCGGCCGTTAACCGTGGTCAGCCGGCCGTGGATTTTGCTGCCGCTGCCGCAAGTGATCGAACCGTTGACCGTTTTGGCATTTCCATCCACAGCAACCCTGGCAGCGATGCTTATGCGGCCGTTGACCGTATCCAGGTCGCGAACCTGCGAATCATCGCCCACATGGATGCTGCCGTTGACGGTCCGGCAGCTGCCCTCAATCTGGCAGCGCGATCCCACCCGGATGCTGCCGTTGACCGAAGTCTGACCGCCGCTATGTTCGCCGTCGCGAACATAAATGCTGCGGTTGACGCTCACGTCGCAGCCGCAAAACAGTATGAACGATAACACCAGAAAAAATAAAATGGTTTTTTGTTTTTGCATTTTACTCCTTGCTTTTAATATATATAGAAACGTATCCACTGCCCCAAAGGTTCCCATCCCTGAAAAAAATCGCTTGCTAATATCTGCCAGCCAGGAGATCCCCCCAATATCCCCCCTTGGGTAAGGGGGGAATTTAAGAAGTGAAAAAACTCTAAATAGTGTTTTTTCTATCTGACAGCATTCGTTGATTAACCCCCTTTATTCAAGGGGGGTGGCGAAGCCGGGGGGATCTGCGAGTTTTAAAAAATCTTGCCGGGGTTGAGCAGGTTCAGGGGATCGAACACTTTTTTGATATCGCGGAACAGCTGCATTTCAAGCGGACTGAACTGGTAATGCATGAACGGTTTCTTGCTCAAGCCGATGCCGTGTTCGCCGGAAATCGTTCCCCCAAACTCGACCACGCGGGAAAATATTTTATCCAGGACAATTTCGGCCCTTTTCATTTCAGCGCCGTCCGCGGGGTCGACCATCAGGTTAGTGTGGATATTACCGTCGCCGAAATGGCCGAACAGCACGATACACAAGTTGTGTTCCTCAGCCAGGCGCTCGATATACGAAACCATTTCCGGAATCAGGGCCGCGGGCACAACAATGTCTTCGTTGATTTTTTTGGGCTTCAGCATAGCGATGGCCGGGGAAATATTGCGCCGCGTCTGCCAGAGAATTTCCTGTTCTTCCAAAGTGGCAGCCATGGCCCAGTCGACCTGCCCGGAAGCTCCGATGATCGTCCGCAAAAGAACTTCCCTTTCAGCAACTTGGGCCGGACTGCCGTCGATTTCGATCAGAACCGCCGCTCCTGTCTTTTTGGCAAGGATCATTTGCTGATAAGCGTACACGGCTTGCAACGACCGCTTATCCATGAATTCCAGCACCGCGGGCTCGATATGACTGTGGATGACTTTTTGTACGAACTGTGCCCCGGCGGCAAGAGTCGCAAAATCAACCCTGAAGAGCAGGCGCCGCGGTGGCAATGGCAGCAAACGCAAAATCACCTTGCTGATGACGGCCAGGGTGCCCTCGGATCCGATCAGCAGCGATTTCAGGTCGTAGCCGGCCACATTTTTGATCGTATGCGCGCCCAGACGGATTTTTTCGCCGTTAAATAAAAAAGCTTCCAGCCCCAAAACATAGTTGCCGGTCACGCCATATTTAAAACAGCGCGGCCCGCCGGCGTTTTCGGCCACGTTGCCGCCGATGGTCGACGTTTTCAGGCTGGCCGGGTCAGGCGGATAAAAAAGCCCCGCGCGTTCGGCCGCGGCCTGAAGATCGGCCGTGATCACCCCCGGTTCGACCTCGGCCAGGAAGTTTTCCGCGTCCAACCGCAATATCCGGTTCATGCGGGTAAACACCAGAACGATGCCGCCGTTGACGGCCAGGGACCCGCCCGTGTAGCCCACGCCGGCGCCGCGCGGTATCAAGGGGATGCGCTGCTCATGACAAATACGCAGCACCGCGGCGATATCCTCTTCATGCTCCGAGAACACCACTGCGTCGGGCCAATATTCCATGGCCGTGGCATCGTAGGAATAGGCAAGCAGATATTCCCTGTCGGCGAATACCTTGCCCTGGCCCACAGCCGCTGCAAGTTCCCGCAAGACTTTTTTTTGGATCATCATGACCTTCTTAATTAGTCAGCATGATTATAGATGAAGTACGGAAAACCGTCAAATACAAGCCTTAACCGCTTGCGGCTATTGATTTTTTTATGCCCGTGAGGTAAAATTTTTCCTATGAAAGATTTCTATCAAATCCTGGGCGTGAATAAAAACGCCAGTGTCAGCGAAATAAAAAAAGCCTACCGCAAGCTGGCTCGCAAATACCACCCCGACTTGAATCCCGGCGACAAAGCGTCCGAACAAAAATTCAAGGAGATCAACGAAGCCCACGAAACCCTCAAAGATCCGGAAAAAAAGAAACAATACGATCTGTACGGTTCACTGGGAGCTCACAACGGCCCTGGCGGCCAGGGCGGCAGCCGCAGTCGCGGCGGCAGCGATTTCGAAGGTTTTGATTTCAACAGCACGGGAAACAGCTCTTTTGGTGATATCTTTGAAACCATTTTCGGCAATGCCGCCGGCCAGCGCGCCACTGCCGGCAGGAAAAGCAGAAGACCCGAGCCTGGTGAAGATCTTAATTATTCCATCAACCTGAATTTCATGGACGCGGCCAACGGCATTGAAACCCCCATCCAGATCAGCCACAAGCAAACCTGCCCGACCTGCCGCGGCAAGGGAGTGGATTCAGCCTCCAGCCAAACCACCTGCCCGGCCTGTCATGGCCAGGGCCGGGTCCAAAAGCAAACCGGATTCATGAAATTCGGTTCAATCTGCCCCAATTGCGGCGGCAGCGGGATTTTACCGGGAGCTCCCTGCCCGGCTTGCGGCGGTGAAGGCCGAAGTGAAAAAGTTGCCCGTATGCGCGTCAAAATCCCAGCTGGCGTGGACAACGAATCCAAGGTGCGCATTCCCGGCAAAGGCAACGCCGGACTCAACGGCGGTCCCGAAGGTGATTTGATCATCACCATCCATGTTACACCGCACAAAGTGTTCCGGCGCAACGGCCAGGACCTGGAAATGACCCTGCCGGTAACCTATGCCGAAGCCGCCCTGGGTGCAAAAATCGAGATACCCACATTGGATGGCAGTTCCCTGTTTAAAATCCCCCCGGGCACCATTTCGGGACAGAAACTGCGTTTGAAGGGCAAGGGCATTATCAATTCAAAAACCAGAAGCGACGGCGATTTGTACGTGGAGATCAAAATTGTCCCCCCATCTACAAAAGACATTAAAGTGCGCGAATTGCTCAAGGAGATAGAAAAGACAGCGCCTTACAACCCGCGCGAGGATTGGCTGCGATGAAAGAAAAAACATATTTTATTTCGGCAGTGGCCAGCAAATACAACATCCACCCGCAGACCTTGCGCCTTTATGAACGTGAAGGGCTGCTCATCCCTTCACGCAGCAAGGGCAATACCCGCATGTTCACTGAAAAAGATATGAAAAAATTGGAATTCATCCTGAACCTGACCCGCGAAATGGGAGTCAACCTGGCGGGAATTGAAATCATCACCAACATGAAGAATAAAATGGAAAAAATGCAGGAAGAATTCGCGCTGTTTCTGGAGGAACTGAAAAAAGAATTCTTTGTCGGCAAAGAAGAACTATTTGAACAGAAAAAAATATCCCTGGTTAAATTTTCATCGCCACCCATGGCCTTATTCAAGGATGATAAAAAGGAAAAGTAGCGAATCACTCGATTCGCTCAATCAATACTTCCAACGGCTGAAAAAAATAAAAATCCTGACCGCGGCCGAGGAAAAAGAATTGATCGCCAAAGCCAAAAACGGCGACGAAGAGGCTTTCCGCACCATCATCGTCGCCAGCCAGCGCCTGGTGGTCAAAGAGGCTCTGAAGTATTATTTCAAAGGCGATAATCTTTTGGATTTGATCAATGAAGGCAACAAAGGATTGATCGAAGCGTTGAAAAAATTCGATCTGACCCGGGAAAACCGTTTTTTCACCTATGCCATGTGGTGGGTGCGCAGTGAAATCAGGCGCTACCTGTCAAAAAATCAAAACCTGATTTCCCTGCCCGATATCTTTTACAACGATTATTTGAATTTTAAAAAAGTTTACTTCAAACTGAACAAGAAATTCAAAAGAAACCCCAGCGAAAAAGAACTGGCCGAATATTTGCAGATCCCGGAAAAAAAAGTCAAAGTCATGCTGGCCGTTCCCGACGAAATCATCTCACTGGACAAGGGCATCAGCGACGACAACACAGCCAATCTATCTTCTTTCCTGCCTGACAATTCCATCGAAGATCCTCTGGACATATTGATCGGCAATTCCATTAAGGACCTGGTGCGCGAAAATATCCAACAACTTACCGCCAAGGAATCAGAAATCATCCACATGCGTTTCGGATTCCAGGGCGCGGAACCCATGAAACTGAGGGAAATCGCCAAAAAGTTGCATATGAGCCCGGAAGGCATCCGCCGCATTGAAATAAAAGCCCTGGCCAAACTTAAAAACCACTTGTCAAAACAAGGTATCTACGGAGCACTGAATTGAAGGAAGCAAACTGCAAAATCTGTCAGGACAGCGGCTGGGTGTTGATCAAGGTCAAGGAACGGGAAATAGCCCGCCCCTGCAAATGCCGGCAGAATGAAATGCAAATATTAAACGCCAACAACTCAAATATACCCTCACGTTTTTTAGGTACCGAACTTAAAAGTTATTTCCCGGAGAATAACAAATCTCAAGCAAAAGCAAAGAAAGCTGCTGAAAAATTTATAGCCGATTTTCCGACCAACGCTACCGGTTTGCTTTTCCAGGGTGGTACCGGCGTCGGCAAAACACGCCTGTTGTGCTGCATCGGCAACCAGCTGATCAAGGAAAAGAATGTTGAAGTAGCCTACATCGACTGGAACGATCTGGCCCGGGAAATGAAATCGGGTGAAGACGCCGCCAGCCGAGACTTTGCCAATATTTCCCAGCTGATCCAGCGCCTGGCTCAGATCAATCTGCTGCTGTTCGATGAGCTGGGCGCCTCCCGTCCCAGCCCCTGGGTCGAAGACAACATTTATTATCTGATCAACCGCCGCTATAACGAAAAACGACTCACAATCTTCGCCAGTAATTTTTTTGACAAGAAGATCGGCAGCGATGAAACCTTAAGTGAACGCATCGGTATCCGCATCCGCAGCCGCCTCTTCGAAATGGCCTGCAGCGTCGAAATAATGGGTGCGGATTACCGCCATAAGTATTATCATACGGAGGACCAATGACTCACGACCTGTCATTTATCAACGAGAAAATCAAGGAAGACAGCCTGGTGATTGAACAAACCATGGCCGAAATGGCCAAGGTCATCGTCGGGCAAAAGGAATTGCTGGAGCGGATGATGATCGCCCTGCTGGCTTCAGGACATATCCTGCTCGAAGGCGTACCGGGTCTTGCCAAAACCCTGGCCATCAAAACTCTGGCCCGGGTCACCGACCTGACTTTCAAACGCATCCAATTCACCCCCGACCTGCTTCCCGCCGATCTTACCGGGACCATGGTTTTCAATCCGAAAACCGCGGATTTTTACACCCGCAAAGGACCGATTTTCACCAACCTGTTGCTGGCCGACGAAATCAACCGCGCCCCGGCCAAAGTCCAGAGCGCGTTGCTGGAAGCCATGCAGGAACAGCAGGTGACCATCGGCGAAGAGAGCCACGCCATCAGCAAACCGTTCATGGTCATGGCCACCCAGAACCCCATTGAGCAGGAAGGCACCTATCCCCTGCCCGAAGCCCAGATCGACCGTTTTTTGCTTAAAGTGAAGATTACCTATCCGCTCAAAAATGAGGAAAAGGAAATCGTCAACCGCATGGCCGGCGGCAGTGACATCCCGCTCCAGACCGTTCTCAGTAAAACGGCACTGACCAAGCTCCAGCAATCTTACCAAATGGTTTATATTGACGAGCGCATCAAGGATTACATCATCAACCTGGTTTTCGCCACCCGTTTCCCCAAAGAAGCCGGGCTAGCCAAGCTCAAAAACCTGATCCAATTCGGCGCCTCGCCCCGAGCTTCCATTTATCTGACCGAAACGGCCAAGGCCATGGCTTTTATCCGCCGCCGCGGCTATGTCACCCCTGAAGACGTCAAGTCCGCCGGCCGGGACGTCCTGCGCCACCGCATCATCCTGACCTATGAAGCAGAGGCCGAAGCCATGAGCAGCGACGATATCATCAGCGATATTTTCAACAATATCGTGGTGCCATGAAAACAATTTTTGCTTATTAAAAGCAAGCGAATGGATAATGATAAAAACTAAAATCAGGAAGATCAATCCGGAGAAATCCAATAAAATGATCTATGCTGTCGCGGCCGGATTGGCGGTCATTATATTAGTTTTTTTACTGAGCATTGTTTTCACAAGCAGCAGCGGAGATAAAAAACAAGCGCTGCAAAAAACACTGGCTTATTTAAAAAATACCGAAGGCCTGGTGGAAATCAAGACTATTGAGACTGAAAACCGGGTCGTAATCGTTTTCAACAGTGATTCCAAAAACGCCAAGAATTTCGAAAAAATCGCCCATTTTGCCGCATTGCGTCTGTCATACAAGCTTCCGGACTGCCAGGTGCAGCTGGCTAAAAACCTAGTAACTCAGATTGTCTATTCGATCCAGGTTAAAAACGGCGCCATTGCCAGCGAAGGCCCGGTCTCAACCGGAACCGATCTGCCATAACGAAAAGCTAAATCGGAGCAGCCCAGCGGGCTGCGATCGGCTTTAGCAGATTGTTAGCGAAACTTATTTTACCCATACGCAATATGGCGCTACGAGAAGACCTACCGCAACAACACGCCGGAATCGAGACTTTAGTCTTTCGGGGTGTCCCTTCATATCCTTTTTTATGACGCAGACAGTTGAACAGCCTAATATCATTCTAATGGGTTTCTCCTGATTAGCAGAATCTGCGTAGTGCCAAAGGTCTATTTCCTGTTTTGTATCGTTCATTTCCAATTTATTGAAAACTAAGGCATAAGCCCGAGAATCGAGTTTGCCGGTAACAGGGCCTAACTGGTTTGGTAGCGGATTCCATATGAATCCATTTTCCGAAAATGTCGTGGCTTTTTTATCAGCAATAGCGGGGCGTGCACCGCCCTTGGTCGCCGGTTCAACGAAAACAACATAGGTAGAATCGAAGCGGCACATTTTCTGGACTAACTCGGGTTTTGCTTTTGGTGATTTAACTAACCAAAAAGTGTGGTTGATCTTTGTTATGTCTTCAATTTTTCGCTTGAAAATCTTGTCAACCCCTTCCCCAGCATGATCGCCCATTACACTGATGATGCACTGCGTGGCTTCTAAAGCATCTTCTATTAATTTCTTTGTCATCTTTGCAAAATTCATCGCTAACCGTCAGAAATCATGGGCTGCGTACTCGCAGTCCCGTGCATTGATTAAGTTATATTTTTTATTTCTCATTATCCATCTCGTGTGAAATTAAAGTCATAATTCTGGGCTCATTAGGACGAAACATCCATTGTGTTTTTTGTATTAATTCTTCACATATATTTTTTACATCAAACCTAGGTGATATAGAAACTTCAACCATTACAATAGCTACTGGTTTATTGTTTTCCATTTTAAAAGTTACAACTTTTGGTTCACAGCTCATTAATTTCATATAACCTTGAGGACAATCTTCAGCACACCATGCATAAATATCGAAATTAGTTAATTCTATAACTGCAATTATACTATTATGAATCCAATGCCCATATTTAAATATTCTAGCTTTTTCAAATATTTTTTTTGCTTTTTGTGGAATCAATTTTTCATCAATATGAGCAGAAATTTTATCTCGTACCGTTCTCAATTGCATAGCATTACCGAAAGGGACATGACTGCAAAATCCTTTGTTAATATCTACTATTCTCTTTCTTTCTTTTGATGTGAATTTACTTTTATTATCAGGACTAGTTTCCAAATAGTTATAAAAATTATGAATTGAAATGCAAAGTGAATATAATGGAGTAGCTAGTATTTTTAATCTTCGATGTTTGTCTTTGTTCGATTTTAGTTCCGAAGTACCCTCCAAAAGATTTAAAATATCACGTAAAGATTCCAAGCATCTCCATAATTTTATTGCAGGAGGATTTGCAGGATGCCAATCATATTTTTTAATTTTGCCATCAATTGGATCTGCAAGTGAACGCTCTTTTCTATCTAGATATAAAGGAATTCCTGTTTGTTCAATATTTTCATTTTTTTTGATAGACATTCATTTCCTTTTTAGTAAACAATGAAAAGATCAACGCTCGCGGAAAGCGGGTCCAGCTTATCCATTGGCTAGCTTAGTATACATCATTTTGGACAGATTATTTGTGCCACGCTTTCAAACAAAATCCAATAATGCATAAAGTAACTCTGTGTCGGGACCGTATTGCCAAAGCACTTGCTAGATTTATCGATCAGTAATTGACCTGCGCTGAAACCTTGGTACACTTTGGGCACATGCCGGCGCGAAACTTCGCCAAAATCTTTTTTACATTTCGAAGAAGCGTGAGCAACACGGTTACGAATCTTAGTTGCATCAAGAAGTCTGTCTCTCTGAAGCGGCGAAAGAAGTGAAAAAGGCTCGCCTTTTTCGAAGAAAATTTTCGCTGCCTCTATAACATCCTTCCATGATTGCCATTGAATATAATGAGACCCCATTTTAAACGATGGATTCCCAGAAGCCAGTTGACAGGCATGGAGTATGTTACTTGCTTGACCACAGCGCAAAGAAGGTTTATAGCCAACGGGCGAGGTTGAGCCTGCAAGATATCTTATAAAGCAACTTCCAACAAAATCTTCCCACCCTGTCACAATATCCATAAAACATAGGGCGACTATTTTTTGAGCTTGTCTAGGGTGTAATGCCGTCCAACCAGATATTGAATCCCATGTGCCATTCGCTATAGTTTCGGCATAAGAATACAAACTCAGTGCTGACTGCAACCGTTTTTCAAATAGCATTCTTGCAGATATCAGAGATGGTTTGTTTGACATCTATTTTAAATTTCTCTAGTTATTCACATTTATTTCCAATGTAGGAATGCTGTCTTCTAAATAAAATAAACCTCTATCCAGCTGGATGTCAAGGCTCGCGAATCAATGGATACAGCCAAGGTAAACTTGCCCAAAGACTTTCTCTGCGGCTTCTCGTAGTTTGAACGAACATTTATCAGAAATAAACAGGCCATATCCATTTGTGCAAAATTCAGCCATTTCCGGCATATTCTCGCCTTGTGGGACTGTGATACAATGCATCGAATAACGTAAACTCGCCCACAGCTCATAACCTAGCTTTGCCTCAATGGGCGGATTGAATCCAGACTCATCACCAAACCTCAGCATTTTTGGCATCTGGCTGATTTCTTCGCGTAGACGCACACCACTGAGCGCAGCAACTAGATCGGCCAGCTGTATTCCGTTTATCTCATGGGACTTGCATAGTTCCAATCGATCTATTCCCGTTGCATACCTTAATGCTCCCAAATCACTTTCCCTAATTATCCCCTCATCCATATATATTGCTACACCATCGTTGTTTGCACAAGATCCAACAAGCTCCGTGAGGAATCGTGGTAGCTCCTCAGAAAGCGTCCATCGTGCTTCGATCGGGAGTACAAAAACACCCCACTGGCAGTTCAAGCTTACATAGTTCTTTATCTCGCGCCGAAGCTTCTGGGCCTGTTCATTCCCGTCCATTTTTTCCAGCGAATGGAATTCATCCTTCATGTGAGATTTGAGTATGTGCTCTAAGTCTGACTGAGGATTGGATGGGCAGAGTACGTATGCCAAGATCATAAACCCCAGTTGTTCATGAACTGTTTCGTCTATGTAGATATGCATCGCTAACAAGTGAACTTACAGTGGCCGCTTTGGGTTATCCCATGCAGCGAATGTTAGATTTCACCTTTATCTTGCAACTCCTTCAGGATAACAAGATATTGGTTGGCAATAAGATTGAAACAATAATTCAGATCCAGCACAGGAAAATTGCATGTTTTATTAAATGCGGTTTGAAAAATATTGTTTAGATTTTTCCCGTGAGTATCGAAACTTGTAACACGATAAATGCTGTACAAATAATTTAGACTATCACCATAATCGTTCCTTATTTTACCAATTATATTGTTGACTCGAGCTGAAGTGAGACTAGACCAAGCGGGATCTGGTGGTTCTAACTGGTCTTTGTATGGAAGTATATGTTCATTATAAAGCGTGTTATAATCTCGCTTAAAAGAATTGATCATTTCTTTATAGCGTTCTTCTTTTTTCGATATATCATCGAATATGTATATTAACCAAAAATAGTTTTCAAATAATGAACGTGCAAGGATATGTGTGATGTATCGTTCATCAACGGAGGCACTTTTGGTGAGATTGAAAATATTGATTAACGTTCCGGTTATTGAATAAAATCGCAATGCTTCCTGGCCAAAAAAACCGTTTACTCCGGTGACGACAGAAAGAGCCTTGATCGTCTGAAGCTTACTTTCTAGCTTGCTTAAATAATCAGTCACAGGTCCTCTACTTAAACCTAATGGCCGCACTGATCCGCGGGCACCCTGTGGCTCACGCGCCGTCGGCTCCAGTATTTGTCAGACGGTTTCCTCACCTGAATTTTCGTCGACCACCCAACCACCGTAGTGCATCGCGACATCATCACCGCTCACACTGCCATTCTCGAGTGACAAGGTCGGAAGTACATCAACCAGTTCTTTCTCAAGAACCTGTCGTTCAGCGAAAACCGCTTCCATGAGCTTCAGTGCCATTCCGCTAAACAACCGCGTGGGTTCTTCTTTGAGAGGTGCCAGCGTGCTGTGGTGAAGCGGCGCAAGCATCGCGCGACCAGGAGAACGAATAACACTCAAGCGAAGATTCCAGGCCGCAGAATCGGAATGTGCCAAGACTTCGTTGCGATCTTTTATGACGACCTTGTGCAAGTCGCACTCCTCGGGGCTGAAGCTGTTCAAGAATCGCTGGGGCAGTCCAGGCAACATCGTTTCCGATCCTTTGTTGCCCGAAAACGGTCGTGCATACGCAACGATCATGGCGCAATTGAGCGCTTGTAGCAGGTGTCGATTCTTTTTAGGATATGTTTCGTGCAACTTCTCCGTCAGGATATAGCTGGAGATGTCGGCTGCCTGCTTAAAATCGTTGTACGAGACGAAGATTCTGCGGAACAGCCTGACCTTCGCCTCTTGCTCGCCAGAAACTATTGCTTTCATGATCGTGTTCTTGTGTCGTGCGTCAGCCTAACCGTCTAACAATAATTATACAAAATATACTTTTCTGACAACATCATGATTATTGATTAACATATTTGCCTTAATCAATGCGCAGGCTGCCGCCGTTACAATCTTTTCTTGCGGACAGGAAACCCCTTCATTCAACATTTCCAGCTTCAACGATCAGTCGTAATCTCCATTATTGATAAATAGTTAACACATTCAAAACCATTTTTCAATGACATTTTTTGGAAAAGGAGAAAATTGCCTGAGAAATATTGATATAAATAATCATGATCGTTCGCTGCCAATGACTGTGGCAACGGCAGCCACTGCTTTGAATGCTCGTTCCAGATCGAATTCCGCCAAATCCTTAGTGCGCAATACAGGTTTTAACTGAGAATCGAGTTGTTGCCGAAGCGCCGCGAGGCGAGCCTCGGAAACATCTATAGGATCATTGCTGGAAACAACGAGCTTTTTACGAGCCAGGTCTACCATATCCACTGCCAAGGGCCGCAAGTCCATTTTTCGCATGGCATAATCGATGTCGTAGAAATCCCTGATAGCCGCTTCCCGACGCGACAAGGCTGCGCGCAGTTTTTCAGCCAGTGCCTCATTTATTGAAAGACACGGCAAAGGAAATCCCGGCACCATAGGTTTACGGGATATGGGATTTAGCAAGATTGTCTGAATATTGCCTGTGAAAACTTCAGTCAGGAGCGGCTCACGCAGGCCAACTTCAATTTTTATTGTCTCTTCCTCCTTACCGATCAGCGATGTATAACCAAAAACAGCAATATATTGGGTTGAATTGTTTGCGCCAATCAATGGTTCGATCACCCGGAAGTCACTCAAATCGTGCGCAAGCCGGCCAATGGTTATTTTCAACCCGGATGCCAGGGATCGCCGTTGAGCGCGGGATGCGGTTATTGGGGTTGGAATGACGAAATCCAGATCCTCGCTGAGGCGGTAGAATTCTGTATAGACCTTTGCCAGGCATGTACCACCTTTGAAAACCAAGTCGCCGGCGGATACTGCCAGATGGTTCAGCAAGAGGGAACAAAAGTAATCTTTTTCGATCAAACGCGGGAGAAACCGTGTTTCTGCCGCCGTAAAATTAACAGCCTCGCGGAACATTTCGGGATCTTTGTGGGCGTCAATAATCGTTGAAATATCAGTCTTGTTCATTCAATATGATTCCCCAGCGGCGATTGATCGTTCCCCGCTTCAGTTTTACAGGTATCCACGGAATAAAACTGCTGGTCGGTTGCAATGCTTCCTCCAGTTTCCGCAACAGTCCCGTTTTCATGCCTTGCATCTCCAACAACATGCCGATCCTCCGGATGGTCCCCTTGTCGCCATAACGCAAGGTGCTTGCAACCAACTCCGAGGCACTGACACGGTTAGCGGTCAGGTCGCTCCTGATCCAATCGAAGGCCCGCGGCAGGCTGTTGAATCGCGACCAATCATAAACTGCATCCACGAGTGTCCGCGCCCGCGATCCGTATACGGCTGTTTGGCCTTCTTGAGTCTGCGCTGCTTCCGTAGCTCCAAGCCTTTTTTCGGCCACTTTAATCAAGACCAGAGATATGGCGCCGATAGTCCGCTCTCCGGATATGCGGTTGTTGTAGGCATAGATCCGATTTGGCACCTGTTCGTCATAACCGTAACGGTTGAAGGCGTTGGGTCCGCAGATCTGGTAACGTCCGTTCTGATCTGCCATCAGGGTGTTCAGTGCCAGGATTTCATCGGGGGTCCAGGAACCGCCGAGAGGCAGCTGGGCCGGTACGAGATACAACCCAGGAAGAACCCGCGCGATCAAACCCCCGCGGGCCATACGACGAAACAATTCCCGTTCCTGATCCCGGCTTAATTGCAAAGGGCCGGTCAGCTCGCCGGTTTTTACCGTCTGTTGTTTGCGCATTTGCAGGTAAGCCAGAAACTGTGTTTCCTGCTTCCCTAGTGTTGTTTTCATTATTGTATTGTATTTCTTTTAGATGGTTTGTCAAGCCATTTACGCAAAATATAATGCAACTCAATTTTTTTGTCAAAAAAATAAACTTATTTACTAACCCTGCTGCGCAGGATAAGTACCTTAGAAAGCAAATCATCTTGTTTTTTAACAAGTTGATTTGCTTTAAGGTACTAATATTGCCAGCGAAGGGCCGGTCCAAGCCCGGAGAGATTGAAAGCAGTAAGCTTGCAAACTAATCGCAAATTAGGGTCACCCCTTGATGACCACCAGCGGCCTCAAGCGGGCCACTTTTCGCGAAATACCGCTGGCCACGGTCGATTCCACCACGTCATCGATATTTTTGTACGCTTCGGGGATTTCCTCTTGCAAGCCGCGGTTGGAAAAAGAGAAAACCAGGATGCCATTTTTTTTTAACTTTTCCCGCACATCGGTCTGGGCGGAGAACTTAATGGCTTGATGACGGCTGAGCCGGCGCCCAGCGCCATGGGCTGAAGAGGCAAAGGTCAAAGCTGCTCCCTGCTCGGTGCCGCGCAGGACATAGGAATGGCTGCCCATACTGCCGGGGATAATCACCGGCTGGCCGACAGCCCGGTATTTTTCCGGCACATCGACATGGCCGGGAGGAAAAGCACGTGTCGCGCCCTTGCGATGAACCAACAAACGGGTCATATGCCCGTCCAGGCAATGATTTTCAAATTTGGCGATGTTATGGGCTTGGTCATAAACCAAAGCCAGTCCGAGTCTTGCCCGGCCGGCTCCAAAAATCCTTTCAAAAATCGCCACCACGTCTTCCATCAGCAACTGGCGGTTGGCCCAGGCGAAATTGGAGGCCGCGTTCAGAGCCTGCAGATAATTCTCACCTTCCGCAGATTGAATGGCGGCATAGACCAGTTGCGGGTCTTGCAGTTTGAGCCGGCCAAGGTTCTTTCTGCGGAATAATTCTATATAATCGCTGGCAATCTGGTGACCGAAGCCGCGCGAGCCGCTGTGGATCATAATGGCGATTTTGTCTTTTTCGAGGCCGAAGGCACGGGCAGCTGCTTCATCAAAAATTTCCTCCACGGCCTGGATTTCAATAAAATGATTACCGGAACCCAACGATCCTACCTGGGAATCGCCCCGTTCATAAGCTTTGTTGCTGACAACTCCCGGTTTTTCAAATGGCAGGCAGCCCTGCGACTCAATACAAGTCAAATCGCCGGCAACGCCTGAAAAATTGCGGACAATTTCTCCGGCTCCGCCAGTGATGATTTTCAGGAAATCCTTTTTGTTCAAGCGGTAATTGCTGCGCGGAGTCAAACCGGTGGGCACGCGCTGCAGGATGGCGTGGCCGACATTTTCGGCTTCGGGTATGAATTCGCCAAGCGGGATGGAACTGCTCAGCAGGCGCACCCCGCAATTGATGTCGTAGCCGACACCGCCCGGCAGCACCAGGCCGCTGTCGGCAGGGAAAGCCGCCACACCGCCGATACAAAAACCGTAGCCGTAATGGATGTCGGGCATGGCCAGGGAATTGCCAACCAGGCCGGGCAGGCAGGCCACATTGATAACCTGCTCGATAGAAGCGTCCGCCAGCGCCTGGCGCAAAATATCTTCCGATGCGAAAATCTCGGCGTCGGCCTTCATGGCCCGATGATTTTTTTTACTCAGCCGCCAGCGGAATGGGGAAATTTTTTCGAAATCTTTAAGCATCGGTTTTATATATCAACAATTATGGACGCTTCTTTGATGCCGTCTTTTTCAACAACGCGCAGGTTGTGGTAGGTAACCGCTTTGATGTCGAGTTCCGGTTCGCCTTTTATTTCCGCTAAGCGCAGATCGGCAGCCAAAAAACAGCCGTCGGCATGGCTGCAAACCATGGCTACCACCCGTTGTTTTTTTTGATAAGCCAGAGACAAAACTTCGGCCAGCAAATTCACCAGCACATTCTCGACGCTATCGCCCCGGAAACTGAAATGGCAAGATTCGCTATCCGCAGGAAGTTTCCGATTTTTTCCAAAAAGCAGGACATTCAGCCCACACACGGCGTTTTCATAAAGGTCAGCAAAATCATGACCGCGAAAACGGATACCTACATCAGCCGTGGTGGCGAAAGTTTCATATTTTTTCATCGGCAGCCAGCTGGCGCAGAAGCCGGCGGGTGAATTCACGCGTGTCCTGCCGGTGCAGGGCGACATGAATCAGGGTTTCAATATAGCCCAAAGTTGTGCCGGCGTCAAAGCGCCGCCCTTCAAAAAAATAGCCCAAAACCCGGCGGGATTTCATTAATTCAATAATGGCATCTGTTAGCTGGATTTCCGCCCCGGCGCCGTGGGTGGTCATTTTCAACAGCGGGAAGATATCGGGGGTCAGGATATAACGCCCGATGACAGCGAAATTGGAAGGGGCGTCAGCAACAGCCGGTTTTTCCACCAGCCTTTCAATTTGGAACACTTTATCAGCAATGAATTTACCCGCGGCAATGCCGTAACGGGGGATATCATGGCGTGGGACTTCCATGAAAGCGATAACCGGGCAATGGTATTTTTTATAAACTTCAAGCAGCTGGGCCATGACCGGCCGGTCGGCCAGGATCAAATCATCGGGCAGGGAAATGGCGAAAGCTTCATTGCCAACCACTTTTTCAGCCAATCCGATGGCATGGCCAAAACCTAGCGCTTCCTGCTGGCGCAAAAAAATGAATTTTTTTCGGTAAAATTCCTTCAAACTGTCCAACAAGTGTGATTTGTGGTGTTTTTTTAAAAAATTGTCCAGTTCGGGATTGGGTAAAAAATAGTTTTCCAAGGCTTCCTTGCCGCGGGCGGTGATAAAGACAAAATCCTCAAAACCGCTTTGCACGGCTTCTTCAACAGCATACTGGATCAAAGGCTTGTCAATGATCGGCAAAATTTCCTTGGGAATTTCCTTGGTGGCGGGCAAAAAGCGCGTCCCCACTCCGGCGACCGGAAATACAATTTTCTTTAACATGGCAATATTTTACCCTGATTCAGGCTCCTTTTCAAGGAGTCAGGGAGCTGCCAAGCGGCAGCGTTGATTTTTCTTGACAGTTTTAAGGAAATAGGGTATAAATAATTCTCACCGATCATGGCATTTTAAAAAAAAGGAGTGTGATCGCAATTGGCTTTTGTAGAAATTCAGCAGGGAGAATCGTTTGAAAGCGCCCTGCGTCGTTTCAAAAGAAAAGTGCAGATGGAAGCTATCATCAAAGAAATCAAAAAGCACTCTGCCTATTTGAAACCAGGCGAACGCAAACGTTTGAAAGCCGCCCAGGCCAGAAAACGGATGCGCAAACGGATGCGAAGAGACATTTCCGAGCTTTAGAAATCAAAAGATGCGGGGCGTAGCGCAGCTTGGTTAGCGCGCCTGCCTTGGGAGCAGGAGGTCGGTAGTTCGAATCTACTCGCCCCGATGGTCAGGCAGGCACCCGTAGCTCAAAGGATAGAGCAGCTGACTTCTAATCAGCAGGCTGCAGGTTCGAGTCCTGCCGGGTGCGCGGTATTATCCCAACAATTACGATCCAAGTCCGTTTTAGCGATTGAATCTTAACTATCTGAGGTGAAGAATGAACGCTCGAAAACCCTTTACGGCCGCAGTCGTGGGAGCGCTGGCTCTCATGTTCCTGGCAACCCTTTGGGCCCAGGATAGCGGAAATGAAAAGCTGACCTGGGAGCAGAGTAAGTCTGTCTACAACCGGCGCATCCGGCCCTCAGAACCTGCCGAAAAAATCGACTGGGACGGCCGCATCAACCGTCTGCTCCGGGAGGAAGCGGGCGACATCATCGTCACCGGTGTCGGCGATATGATCTTCAACGAGCAGATCAGCCGTCTCCCTGAGTCCTATCACCGGAACCTCTTCCGCCTGATGCAGGAGGCAGACATCGCCTACGGCAACCTCGAACTCTCCATCAACGACCACCCCGAGCTGCAGCGTCCCTTTTACAATTTCGGCGTTCCCCGTGAATTCGCCTGGGAGGTGGCCGCCATCGGCATCAACCTGGTGAGCATGACCAACAACCACACCTTCGACTTCGGCCAGGAAGGGCTCAAGGACTGCCTGCGCGCCCTGGACCTGACCAGCATCACCCACTCCGGTGCCGGCCTCACCCTGGCCGCGGCCCACGAGCCCGGCTCGATGGGAGTGCAGAGTCAGAAGACGCGCTTCGGCCTGCTCTCCTACCTGCGCGACTGGACCCCCCGCTTCCGCAGCAAGGATCCGTCCCTGCCCAGCCTGGCCTCCATCGACCCGGCGGTGATCCTGGTGGCCAAGCCCGACGGAACCGTGGAGGCGGTCGAGGGACCTTTGGAAAAAGACGTCAAGACCATGGAAGACGATATCACGCTGACCAAGCGGCACAACGACATCACCATGGTCGCCATCCACATCCACGACCGCAGCCATCACCGGGCCTATGGCATCCAGGACACCACCCCGGCCAACGACGAGATCACCTTCCGCCGGGCCATCGACGCCGGCGCCGATTTCGTCCTCGGCAGCGGGCCACACGTGTTGCGCGGCATCGAAATCTACAAGGGCAAGCCCATTTTTTACAGCCTGAGCAACTTCATCTACCAGTACCGCACCCCGGAAAAGATCCCCGTCGACCTCATCCACCAGCGGGACGGCGAGGTGGAGCGGCCGACAAACGTCTCGGTGTGGGACCGCCGCGATCAGCCTCGGACATTCGAAGGGATCATGCTCCGCCTGACCATCAACAAGGAAAAACTCCGCCGCATCGAGATCATCCCCGTCACCATCGACGACGAAGGGCCGCTCTACGGCGTGCCCCGGCTGGCCTCTGACAAGCGCGGCCGGGAGATCATCGAACGGCTGCAGCAACTTTCCAAGCCCTACGGAACCGCGATCGTCTCCAAGGGCTGGTACGCCGAGGTGGTATTGTAAGCATTTTCGCCATTGGAAATGATCTATGCTATGTTCTCTGCGTTTGGGTGCTCGGCCACAAGCAGGGCCGGGGCAATTTCCAGAAAAGGGGACAGGAAAAGCGCTCCCCGCCTTATTTTCAGCGGTGTGGACGAAAAGCTTCTAATCAGCAGGCTGCAGGTTCGAGTCCTGCCGGGTGCGCTTGTCAGTTCAACATCCCCGGGTTTCCTCAATCATCCCAAAATCGATTTTGGGCCTTTTCTGGGCCCATGGGAAAGGTTTTAGGATTTTTCCGTCATTTCACCAAAGCCAGAAAGTGAATCGTCCCGCCTATAATGGTAAACCTGTACGCCTCTGCAGGACATAGAACCCAATAGTCATCAACCGCACCAGGAAGGGATTAGTCCTCTAAGAGATTTGGGGTAAGATATCCCCCTCTTTAACCTTTGACCAATCAAAGTTGCTTGTTTCTTTTATTAAATTCCCCTAAAGTTTCATAGGATTTTTTCTTTCTTCTTTGTTCCGATAAAAGCATAATTCCGACAGCCAAAGCGACCACAATAATTATTGCAATAAGTGTATACATTTCTTCCTCCAAATCATTTTAATTAGCAATCAATCTCTTGTCAAATCAATTTAATAATCCAGTCGGGAACTCGATAATCTTCTAATCAGCAGGCTGCAGGTTCGAGTCCTGCCGGGTGCGCTTAATAATACAGTGTTTCCGGCCCTCCACCGCTAGTGATGATTATTTTAATCGAGTCCGTACTTGTCGACCAGGTAAATCAGAGAAGCCATGGCGGCGCTTCCCTGATTCAGGTAATCCTTATTAACATGCTCGAAGGTATCGTAGCCGCTATGGTGGTAATCGAAATAGTGAGCAGGATCAACGGCAAGTCCACCTAAAACCGCATTCTGTTTTTTCAAAAATTCAATATCAACCCCGCTGCCCTCATTTACAAAGACATTAACACCATAAGGTTCAAACAGATTCCTGTAGCCTTGGAATTTAGTTAAATACTTCTCTTTTGTATCGAAGGTGAAACCGAGCGGTCTGTCGCAACCGCCATCGGATTCCAGCGCAAAGAGATGTTTCTTGTTCTTCAAACGGGCTTCTTCGGCATACTTTTTTCCTCCCCGCTGATTCATCTCTTCATCCATAAACAAGACAACCCGTAAAGTTCTTTTAGGCTTATAACCGATCGCATGAAAGATTTTCCAAACGGCAATCGCCTGAACGCATCCGCCGCCGTCATCGTGAGCACCTTCGGTTATATCCCATGTATCAATATGTCCGCCAACTGTAATTATCTCGTTAGGAAACTCAACACCCCGCACTTCGCCTATTACATTATAGGATTTTGCATCGGCTAAAAACTTGCAATCCGATTTTAAGAAAAGGTTCAATTTGGGGTCATCCGCCAGCTGCTTGCTTAATATATCGGCATGCACAGTAGATATTGCAAAGGCAGGGATTTGTCTAGGCGTGTTCTCGTACCTCATAACTCCGGTATGCGGGAAAGTATCGTTTGCGGTAGTTACCGACCTTACGACAACCGCATCCGCACCATACCTGGCGGCTACTGACGCCCCCGTGAACCGGAAAGGGACAACCTCTCCATAAGCCGCAAAGGAATTTACCTTGTCAGGATTCATGGCCTTGTTAAAAAAAACGATTTTCCCTTTAACAACTTTTTCCCCCAGTTTATCCAGTTCCGCAAAGGATTTGACCTCAACGACCTCAGCCTTCAAGCCGTTTATTGATGTGCCAACCGAGTTGCCTAAAGCGCAAATCGAAAGTATTGTCTCCCCCAATTTTAATGATTTTATTACTCCGACCTCTTTGCCACCCCGTTCCCAATGCGCAACGGTACATTCCTGCAGATAAACGGCGTCAAAATTCTCTTTCTCCATAACCCCCTTCATATATTTGATTGCTCCAATTGATATTGGTGTACCGCAAAGCCTATTGGGATAGCTTTTACTGAGTATCCTCAGGGTATGATAGGATGATGTATCGCTATTAGCGGTTTTATAGATATCGGCAATGACCTCCTTATCGTTTTTGACCGAACACCCGAATAGAATAATTACTAAACTTATACTTATTAAAAAATTAGTTTTACCCATACTTGCATTTTAAGGATAATTATTTGAAATATCAATGGCGGATAAAGCTCACCTCCAATTTCATAAAAATCAAAACGCAAGCAATAAAAAATTACGGTAAAAAATCGCTTGAAAACAGGAATCTTGCATTTGTATTATTATTGTGGTTGTGTTAACTTGAATTCAGTTAAAAATCAGGAGGATTAAGATGAAAACAAAAAAATTCAACTTGAACTGGCAGAGTGTGCTTTTGGGCATGGTGCTGTGCATGGTGCTGGTGGTTTTTGTGGGCAGCAATGCCCAAGTGGTCCAGACAGCAGCCCAGACAGCCCTGCAGAAACCAGCGACCATGAATGTATTGTTGGCCAAAAGCGAATTGATCGACCAGAGGATTCTGGTCCTGGAAGAGAAAATAAACAAACTGCAAGCGAGCATGGATGAAACCTATGGAATCGTATTGAGGCTTTGGGAAAGAGGAGGAAAATAGTAAGCTTCGCTAAAAATAATTAAAATTAAATTCTGCTGGCTGCTTACGCGCCGTTGTAAACCTTGAAAGCTTCCTCCGCTGACTTGCCGTAAACGGTGATGGCGGTAACGGCATTGGTCAGGCGTATGGCTTCAGCCAGCGGCTTTTGGTGAATATTGCGGCCGGTGGCGCTGCCGGAAGCGCCGGAAATGAAAATCTGATCGTGCAGCTGCTGTAGGAATGCTTTGGGCTCCATGCTGGAACCGCCGGCGCAGACCACCTTGGTGCGCCCAGCCGCTTTGATGGCCTGCTTGAATATTTCCGCTGATTTTTGGCCTTCTTTTTTGGGATAATTGACCTTGACGAAATCGCTGCCTAGAGTGGCGGCCACGCCCGTGGCTCCGGCAATCAGCTCCGGGGATTTTTCATCCTTAACAGCTTTGCCGCGCGGATAAATCCATAGCACGGTGACCAGTCCATGGCGATGGGCCCAGTGAACGGCCTGGGCCGCTTCACGGATCATGGCGTTTTCATGTTCACTGCCCAGGTAAATGGTATAGCCGACGCCCAGGATGTTCAAACCGGTATTTTTCTTAAATTCCACCACCTGGCGCACATCGATCATCTGGGTGGAAAGGGGATCCTGCTGGGCCGTTTTGACCAAATTGGTCTTGGAATTCAACTTGACCAGGTAGGGAATGTCCGGATAATCGTTGGCATACATAGAGATCAGTCCGAGCTGGGTAGCGAACACCCCGATTTCTGCCTGGCTGGCAATTTTAAACAGATGCTCGGGATCGCAGTCATCGGCAGCGATGCCCGCTCCGTAAAAATCATCGTTTAAATGCTCGATTTTCTGGTCGCCGGCAAAAAGCATCAGGCGCTCCGACCCCAGGGTTATTTCATCATAATTGCTCAGATATTCATTTAGAACATCATTGGGAACATCGGCCGGTATATAATTTTTATCTTCCATGTAAACCTCCTGTCTGAATGATATGCAATTTTAAATTAATTTTCAACAGTTGCGAATAAATCAATCGTCGGAATTTTCCTGCAGATATCGCAATAAAAGTCGGTAGATTTTTTTTTCGCTGCCGGAAAGCAGGCTTTCATGTTTTTTAAGCAAGCCGGTTTCGCCTCTTTTCAGTGGACCGGATAGGGACTTTCGCCAGCCGTATTTCTTGATATTATGAAACGTTTGCTCTACCAACGGAAACAGGATATCCAAGCCGGGCTTGGCGGCCGTGCGGTCCAATTGCTGCTCGGCGAATTTCAAATTGGCGATTAAAAAATTGGCCGCGGCAATCGCCGCCATGTGAAAATACACCTTGTCCTGCTTTGGGACTGCCAGGACCCTGGCCTGAAGCTGAATGGCAATGCGCCGGGCCAGCCGCACAGCCGCTTCGTCTCCTTCCAATAAAAAAGTGACGCCGGAGAACAATTCCTCATCCTCCTGAAGACGAATGACCGTCTGCAGCGGGGAAAAAGAAGCCACCGCGGCCCCGGCCAGTCGCAAAGGCAATAGTTCATCCGAGGTTAGCGAATTGGCGGTATGAAAAAATATCTTGCCGAGCGGCGCGGTTTCGGTACTGACAAGTTCGGCCAAAGGTCCTATTTTTGATTCCTGCACGCAAATGAAAATAAAATCGGAATCCTGCACCAGTTTGGAGATATCCTTCGTGATATGGGCAGGGTATTGATTATTCAGGGCTTTTTTGAAAATATACTGCAATTGGAAACCTTTTTTTTGCAGCGCCTGGCTGAGGTTCAATCCGACCCGGCCCGCGCCGATTACTGAAAAACAATCCATTTATTCACCGTTGAAGATTTTCAGCCACTGCTCCACTTCATTTTGGGAAACCCGGGTATTTACCCTTTTCAAGGTTTCTTCCTTTTTGCCCTGAAAAAGAAAAGCTTTCTTCAAGGTAAAATAAAATTCGATGGAATTAATGGTGCGGGCGCCTTTTTCCTTGGCGTATTTTTTTAACTCGCGATCGGTGGTAACCAGGATGACCTCCTTTAGCTGCTGGTAATTGTCCAGGATGCGTTTAATTTCATCGTCAGCCGTGAGCCCGTAGCGCGGATAGACCACAGTCAGTTTAGCGTTGATGGGATTTTTCAGTTCGCTGCCCTGCGGTTCGCCGTCAAAAACCACCGTAATTTTGGTATTCTTGCTTTCCTGGAATTTCTTTATAAAAGAGACTATTTTCATCCGGGATTCCGGATCAGCCAATGAAAAATCGGGAGCGCTGCCGATCAGATTATTGCCATCGATTATGTAAGCCATTTACAATTCGATAAACCCGCCGGGTTGCAATATGGTTACTGCGCTTAAAGGCCCGACCAGCTTTTTAAATTCGACTGGGGACGATTTGATCAAGGCGAAAGTGTCGTAATGGATTGGAATGACCCGGGGTACGCGCAGCAGTTCAACGGCTTTGGCAGCCAGGCGCGGGGTCATGTTGTAGCGGCCGTCAATAGGTAAAAAAGCGATATCCGGATGGTACATTTCTCCGATCAGCTGCATCTCCAGGGTCAATCCCGTATCACCAGCGTGATATACAGTCTTGCCGTCCATAGCGACAATAATGCCGGCTGCGGTTCCACCAAGCCCGGCACTGTGAAAAGCCGGAACCAGAGAAACTTCCACGCCAGAGACATTCACGGTCCCACCGATGCCCATGCCTTCGGTCTTGATTTTTTTTGCCGCGGCCGCCAAACCAATCTCATACAATGCGACCAGGGTGGCCCCGGTTTTCTGGCAGATGGCGAAACTGTCGCCCAAGTGATCGCTATGATCATGGCTGACAATCACCACATCGGCGCGGGTGATATCTTGCGCCCGCAGGGATGCCATGGGGTTGTCGGTTAAAAAAGGATCGATAAAAATGATTTTACTGCCCTCGATTTTAAGGGCCGCGTGTCCGAGCCAAGTTATCTTCATTGGTCCTCCTCAGCCTGGGGGCCAACCCAGTTTGCGACCGCCCAGCAGATGCAGGTGCAGGTGAAAAACAGCCTGCCCGGCATCCCGCCCGGTATTGATCACCAGGCGGTATTGCGCCAGTCCGATTTTTTCAGCCGTTTTGCTGGCAAAGTGGAGCAAATGCCCCAGCAAGTGCGGATCGTGCGCTTCATTCATGGAAACTACATGCTGGCGCGGAATCACCAAAATATGAACCGGAGCCTGGGGTTCAATGTCTTTAAAACTGACGGCCAGCTCATCTTCGAGGATAAAAGTGGTAGGGATATCCCCGCCGGCAATTTTACAAAAAATACAAGGCTCCATTTTTTCTCCTAGATTATTTTAATATCTGCGCCTAAATTTTGCAATTTCAGCGGCATGGCTTCATAACCCCGGAACAACTGGTATGCATTTTCAATAATAGTTTCGCCTTCGGCCAGCAAGCCGCCGAGAACCAGCGCGGCGGAAGCGCGCAGATCAGTGGTTTTGATCACCGCCCCCAGCAGTCGAGTCGGGCCTTTAATGATAGCCGTATCGTGCTGGACTTCGATGGCAGCTCCCAGGCGGTTTAATTCGCCCACATGGTGGAAACGGTCATTGAATATTTTCTCTTTGACCCGGGAAATCCCGGTCGACTGGGTCAGCAAAGTAGTCAGTTGGGCTTGCAAATCGGTGGGAAATCCAGGATAAGGCTGGGTGACTACTTCGGCGGGAGCCAAGGTTTTATTCCCCTTTACCGCAATGGCCTGCTCGGAAACGGTCATCACCGCGCCCATACCTTTGAGAATCGTCAGCAAGCTGTGCAAATGCTCAGGCACCACTTCCTGTATTTTAATATCATTGCCGGCGAAACATCCGGCAAGCAGGTATGTTCCGGCTTCAATGCGGTCGGGAATGATCCGGTGCACGGTTCCATGCAGGGATGTTTGGCCGCGGATGACAACAGTTTCATCACCCTGGCCGCTGATGTCGGCCCCCATTTTTTGTAAAAGTGCGATTAGATCGCTCACTTCAGGTTCCAAAGCGCAATTGCTCAAAACCGTTGTACCTTGGGCCAAAGCAGCAGCCATGATCAGGTTTTCCGTCCCGGTAACCGTTTTGGCCGGGAAGTGATACTCAATGCCTTGCAAGCGCTTACAACTGGCGATAATATATTCGCCTTCTGAGCTGATTTCAGCCCCCATGGCTTGGAGTCCCTGCAAATGAAAATCGATTTTTCTCTCCCCGATGGCACAGCCGCCGGGAAAGGAAACTTTAGCAAAACCATGACGGGACAACATGGGGCCGAGGAGTAAAACCGAAGCCCGGGTAGTTTTGGCGGTTTCATGAGAAACCAGTGCCGATTTCACGACCGGCAAGGCAGCACGGATGGAATTCCCCTGGATTTCTCCCTGGGCACCGATTCCTCCCAGGGCGGCAAACATGACCTTGATATCTTCCACCATGGGCACATTTTGAAATTCCACCATTTCGGCGCTGAGGCAAATGGCAGCCAATTCAGGAAGGGCGGCGTTCTTGGCCCCGGAAATGGAAACGGTACCGCTCAGCGGCCTACCGCCTTGAATAGAAATCTTTGGTTGCTGCATGGTTTGTAAAATCAAATCCCACACTGGTTTATCTGTTCAACCAGGGCTATAATATACATGGTCCATAAGCGAAAGTCAAGAAAAATGCCGGCAAGCCCGGACTGCCCACGTCCCGGTATCGGGACTTGTCAAAAAAAGATCAATCTTATACAATTGACCAATGGTTCCAACATTATCCAGGCGAAAAAAACGGCCCGACCACATCCAGGTTCTGGTAATGCTGGCAATAGCGCTCGGGTTGTTTTCCTGCTTTAGCTTCCGCGTCGAAGTGCCCCTCGATCCTGAATGCGTCATCGACACGCTGGTGATAATCAAAGCCATTCCGGCAAAAGCGGACTTGGAAAATAAAATCGCCGCCGAGCCGGTAGCAACCACCGACCCGAACCTTTACGCCCTGATCAAGGTGCTGCAGGTGAGCAAACCGCTAAAATTGCAGTGGCATTGGTACGCCCCGGACAAAAAACTGCTCAGGGAATCCAAGATTGCTGAAATCAATGCCAAGGGCAAATACCTGAGCTATTTTGTGGCCTGGGACGTATTGCCCCAAATCTACTATGCAGAAAAAAAAGGCCTCTGGACAGTGCTGATCACTGCCGATGGCTCTTACCTGGCCAAAACTGAATTTGAAATCAATTAGAGCCTTATAGCAAATTCTAAAATTTGTCAGAGCCTTATAATAAATTTTCTGCGCTTTTAGCAAAGAAAATTTGTTATCTAAGGCTCTGACAAATTTTAGAATTTGCTATAAGGCTCTTATCCCCCCTTGCAGGGGACTTCGCAGCTCTGCTGGGTTAGACGGTTTTTCGTTCGCGACCAACCTGGCCAGGGAATCGTTCTTGTTGACTTTCGCCGGATTTTTTTTGATAATCAATCTTACGAAACCAAAGAGGAGATGCCATGGAATACGCAGAGATCGGAATAATCGGCGGCAGCGGATTTTACGATATGGAAGGGTTGGAAGAGGCTCACACCGTCAGACTGAAGACTCCATTCGGGGCACCCTCGGAAAAACTCATGCTCGGCAAGTTGCAAGGCCGTTCCGTGGCCTTTTTATCCCGGCACGGCCATGGCCATTATATTAATCCCTCCGAAGTCAATTACCGGGCCAACCTCTACGCCATGAAAATACTCCAAGTGGAATACCTGTTTTCCATCACCGCCGTCGGCTCGCTGAAAGAGGAGTTGAAGCCAGGCGAGCTGGTGATTCCCGATCAGTATTTTGATATGACATTTAAAAGGGAGAAAACATTTTTTGAAAACGGCATCGTGGCCCACGTGTCACTGGCCGACCCCACCTGCGGCCCTCTGGGCCAAATTGCGTACCGCCTGGCCAAGGAATCGGGCCTGCCCGTTCACCTGGGAGGAACTTATTGCAACATGGAGGGACCGCAATTTTCCAGCCGCACTGAATCCCTGGCCTACCGGCAGTTGGGATTTTCCCTGATCGGCATGACCCAGGCCGTGGAAGCCAAGCTGGCCCGGGAACTGGAGATGTGCTTTCTGCCGCTGGCCATGGTCACCGACTACGACTGTTGGCGCCAAAGCGAAGAATCGGTCACCGTGGAAATGGTCATCGCCAATCTTGACAAAGCTGTAGCCGGAGTCAAAAAACTGTTGCCGCTGATCATCGGCGCCCTTCCGGAAAAAAGAGCATCGTGCGCCTGCGCAAGCGCACTGGCCACGTCGATCATCACGGCGCCGCCCATGATCCCGGAAAAAACCTATAAAAAGCTGGAGCTCATCATCGGCAAATACATCAAATCACGTTTGTGAGGCGCAAATGACACTGACACCCAAATTGATTCTGGTCATAAATCCCGGCAACACTTCCACAAAAGTCGCCGTTTATGACGGAGTGACACCGCGTTGCCTTGAATCTATCAAGCACACAGACGAAGAGCTTTCCCTTTTCAGTGACATGAATTCCCAAAAAGATTTCCGCGAAAAACTGATCTACGGGTTTCTGCAGAAAAAAGAAATCAAGCTAACCGATATTCAGGCCGTAGCCGCCCGGGGGGGATTACTCAAACCCCTGGCCAGCGGCACCTATGTCGTCAATCCGCCGATGATCGTTGATCTGATCGAAGCCCGCAAAGGTTCTCACGCTTCCAATCTGGCGGCCCAAATCGGCTATTCAATTGCCGCCAAATTGGGGATCTCCTGCTATATTGTTGATCCCGTTTCCGTGGATGAAGCCGAGCCCCTGGCCCGTTACTCCGGCCATCGCCTTTTCAGCCGGGTGATGCTCACCCACGCCCTGAACATGAAAGCCGTGGCCAAGCGTTTTTGCCTTGAAAAAAAACTGGATTATCAAAAAGTAACCTTGCTGGTCATCCACCTGGGCACCGGTAATTCCCTATCAATTCACAAAAATGGCCGCATGATAGACGCCGTCAATCCTTCTGAGGAAGGCGCTTTTTCAGCCGATCGCAGCGGCGGTTTGCCCATTCTGCAGGTAGCGCGCTACATTTGCGAAAACAATTTATCATATAAAGCTTTTGAAAAGATGGTTTTCGGCTCAGGCGGCTTATTCTCCTATCTTGGCTCCAAGGATTTTTTCATAATCAAGGATAAATACCTGCAGGGAGACGCGGAAACCATGGAAGTCGTGCAGGCTATGGCCTATCAGGTGGCCAAAGAAGCGGGCGCGTTAAGCACAGTGGTCAACGGCCAGGTGGACGCGATCTTGATCACCGGCGGCATCGCTTTTAATGAGTTTTTTACCGAACTGATCAGCCAGCGCATCCAATTCATCGCTCCGGTACATGTCTATGCCGGCGAAGACGAAATGCAAGCCCTGGCCGAAGGAGTGTCCCGAGTTTTAACCGGGGAAGAAGCAGTCAAAATATATTAACCATATACAATGACAAAAAACTTAAAATGCAGCACAAATTATCCGGCCACTTTGTGGCCGGATCTAATTTGTCTGTCCCGAATGAAACCCGAAACACTGGGACAAGACAATGCTTGATGATGACCATCTGAATCCGGGATCGACCGCTTCGGAGAAGCAGGTAGCCGCTCTGGAACGAAAAATTGATGATTTAAAATCAAAATATATCCTTTTTTTTGCCGGAGAATCCAAAGTGCCCCCGGAACAGGAAAGGACTGACTGCGAAAAGGCTATAAGAAACTTGATTTACGGCGGCGCCAAAACGGCCAGAATGAGCATGATCATCCAAAACCTGGCCGCCAGATTCAGTCTTTATAACAATTTATGGCTGAAACAGCTCAACGAATCGGAATCGGGTATCTCCAGGCTGCAGAAAAAAAAGAACGCCGCGCCGCCGCCGCAACCAAAAAAAGAGAAGGACTATCGGGAAGTCCTCCTGAACCTGAACGACGAAAACAGTTTTGAAAACTTATTTGCAGCCTACCGGCAGCTGCTGCCAAAAAACGTCAAGGCAGCCAAAGACAAGGATAACATCATCAACAGCATGAAAATCAAGATGCTGACCCACAACCTGGTCGAAGCCAAGGTCAGCATCACCTTCCAAAATAACAAGATGAGTATTACAATAAAAAAATAAAAGAGAAATCAGACCGATAAATAGGGGCCTGTTTAATCAAGCCCGTAAAAATCAACGAGGGTATAAATTGCCCCTGCAATTCAATGCTTATATAAATAGCGCTTGATCTTGTGTGTAGGGGTTTTTTCAAAGGGTTCCTTGTGTTCGACAAAACGGGCGATCTGTGAGAAAGTCGATAACTGCGGGTTGATGGTAACCTTCAGTCTTTCCAGCAATTGCTCGATATATTCCAGTTTTTGTTTTTCACTCTCACCCTTGGTTTCCTCGTCGATCAAATCGTAATCCAGGTATACCCAGGCTTCCAGCAGCCCTTTGTTTTCCATCAGCAGGGATTCGGAAACGTGCATGCAGGCATTGATTTTGTCTTCAATGGCTTCGGGATAGATGTTTTCACCGTTGGACTTCAGGATAATGTTCTTGCAACGGCCGCGGATACTCAGATTGCCGAACTTGTCAAAATTCCCCAGATCACCGGTACGCAGCCAGCCCTGATCATCGATCACTTCCCGGGTCATTGCCTGATTTTTATAATACCCTTTCATGATGTTTTCACCGCGGGCATATATTTCCCCTATCCCGCTGCGTGAATCGGGATCGACAATTTTGATTTCCACTCCGGGGATCGGTTTTCCGGTCGAACCCACAGGGATGGTCGGGTCTCCCCAGGGGCCACCGGCTAGGAGCGGGGCTGACTCGGTGAGTCCATAGCCGATCAAGTACGGGAATCCCGATTTTTTTAAAAATATTTCCGCTTCACGGTTGAGGGCGGCTCCGCCAATGGCCATTACCTTGAGCTGGCCGCCGAAGAAATCAATCAGCTTGTTCTTGATTTTTTTATATATTTGCATTTTGATGCCGGGAATTTTGGCAACGATTTTTATGATGAAGCTCTTTTCAAAGGCGGCCAATACCTTTTTTTTATATATTTTTTCCATGATCAAGGGCACAGCGGCAATTATGGTCGGTTTTTCCTGGCGGCAAATTTTTTCCAGCAGACCAGGAGTTGGGGTTTTCCCGGCATAAACGATTCGCGCCCCTTTGAGCAGCGGAAACAGAAGCCCCAAGGTAAATTCATAACTATGAGACAGTGGCAAAATGGATAGAAACGTCCAATCGGGACGGACATCAATCAGAGTAGCGGCGGCCAGCACATTGGCGATAAAATTCTTATGGGTCAGCATAACTGCTTTGGAGTGGCCTGAGGTTCCCGATGTATAGATAATTGAGGCAATATCGTCTTCGCTGATATCGCTGGATTTCCAGCCAATTTTATCGGGAATCTGGCGGAAAAAATTCAGCGCTTTTTCTATGAATTTGGAAAAAGGTTCGACCGGCAGCCAACCGGTCTCAGCGTTGAAATCATCCAGGGTGATCACGGCCTGCAATTTATGCTCACGCATGCCCAAAATTTTTTCCATCTGTCTTTGCGTAGTGAATAGAATCTTGGCTTCCGAGTCAAACAGGATATGATGGACATCGGCCTCGGAAAAATCTGGTAAAATCGGCACCACGATGGCTCCGCTTTGTACCGCGGCAAAATAAGCGATTACCCAGTTGGGAGAATTCTCGCCCAGAATGGCGATCTTGTCTCCCTTCAGCACACCCTGATTTTTTAAAATAAGAGCGATGCTGACTACCGACTTGTGAAAATCATCGTAGGTCAGGGGCTTTTCAAAAGCCATACTGAGCGCGGGCCGATTACGGAAACTATTCACGCTGGTCTCCAGCATGCAGGTTAGAGTGAATTGGGGTAATATTAAATTGGGTTGCATTATCTTAATATACCAAAAAAAAATTTTTTTTCAAACTGCAAGTGATATGATAAAGGGGCGTAAAGATGCGGAAAATATTTTTTTCGGTTTGGACTTGACAAATTATTTTTTCTCTGCTAAATTATCATTTTCATCGAGGAGGTCTGTCATGAGTGTTGATATAGGCGCCAACAAATCAAAATCAGAACCCAACGTTGTCCCTTTATGTGATATTTTGCTTGTTTTGCTGATCATTTTCATGGTCATTACCCCGATCCTGCAAAAAGGAATCGACATCAAACTACCGGAAACCACCACTGCAGGCACTGATTCCGGACCAGTGGCGAACACTGGCGCCGTTGTTCTTACTATGGAAAGCGATCGGACTCTGAAAATAAATCAGGATCCCATAGAACTGAATCTACTGGAAAATCGGCTGCGTGATATTTACCAGATTCGCCAGGATAAGACCATTTTTATCAGGGCCGACGAAACCCTACCTTATAAAGACGTACTGAGTATCATCGATATCGCCAAAGGCGCGGGAATTGAAGTCCTTGGCGTTATTCCCGAACGTTACGCGACCAACAAGTAGTTTATTTTTAGCGCTTTTTTTAAAAATTCACTCCCTCTGCCTGCCAGCAGTTGAAAAAAGTCTGCAAAAGAGTTAAAATAAGTTTCTGGAGGTTGGCCAATATGAAGCTCAAAGAAGAAAAGGAATTGCAGACTATCACCGGAGAATACGAAAAAGCGCTGCGGTTATTTCATAAAAAAAGTTACCACAAAGCAAACGCTGCCTTTAAACAGATAATTGAAACCTACAAGGATTCTGAATTTTACAGTGTACTGGAAATTCAAACCCGCGTAAAAGTGCACTACACCATTACCCAAGCCCAATTGCATCCAGTGACAATCAAACTGGAAACCATGCAAGATTACGTATGGGAGGGTGTGTACCAACTGAATGCCGGAAACACGGATAAAGCCCTCGAACTATTCAGCCACGCTGAAAAAGAAAATCATAAGGATGCCTACTTGTATTACCTCATGGCCGCCGCCTATTTAAAAAAAGAAGATACGGCCAACTCTTTGCGTTACGTGGAAAAATGTCTTAAAAAAGATGTCTATTATAAAGTCATCGTTTACAATGAACCCGATTTTGAACCGCTGCTGCAAAATCAAGATTTTTTAAACCTTGTGGAATGATTGCCGCGGTAGTTGATTGTTCTCAACATACACACAATAAAATTATTTTCCGCGGCCGCGACTTGAAATTTTGGCTGGCCAATTTTTATCCATTCTGCTCTTTTTTACCTTTACCCCAGGCCGAATTCAATTTTGATTTTCTTGTCATATTCGATATGGCCATATTTCCTGCCGGCGCGGAACCCGCCATGCGGGAACTCCGGCGTTGGCTGAAAAACCAAGACAGTTCGAAACCATGGCTGTGCGCGCCGGAGAATATGCCTTTTTTTATTGCCTCAAAGGCTTTTTTTGCCAAACAAAATATCAATTTAAAACCGGGTATTTTCGGTTGGCTCAAGGCCAAAGAAAAAGCCAGTCCCTTGGCATTAAAACATTCCATTCCGGTTTATCACCCGCAAACGGAACCGCGAAAAATCGAAAGCGCCGTAATTGATCTGCAGATCCAGCGCTTGCAGAAAAATGGCGTCCAGGTCGAGAATTATGGCAATTTTTTTATGACCGGCCTAATTCCAATCGGCAAAAATACTCTTATCGGATCGGGAGTGGTGATCAAGGGCGAATCCCGGATCGGCAAAAATGTCCAGATATACCCGAATTGTTTTATCCAAAATTCCGAAATCGGCGATCAATGTGTAATCCTTCCCGGGACTATCGTCCGCGATTCAATAATTGAAAAGAACGTTCAGCTTGGCCCCTATTGCCATTTGCGTAACGGTTCACTGGTAAAAAAAGGGGCGAAAATGGGAAATTTCGTGGAGATGAAAAAAAGCGTTCTGGGCCAAGGGTCAAAAGCCATGCATTTGACCTATATCGGCGATGCCCATGTGGGTAAAAACGTCAATATCGGCGCCGGAACCATTACCTGCAATTACGACGGCAATAAAAAGAATCCCACCATCATCGAAGACAATGTGTTTATCGGCTCCGGAAGCGAATTAGTGGCCCCGGTCACGGTGCACCGCAACAGCTACATCGGCGCCGGCTCCACCATTACCGAGGATGTCCCCCAAAACGCACTGGCCCTGGCCCGTCAGCGCCAGAAAAACATTTCTGGTTGGGTACTGCGTAAAAGAAAAAAGAAAAAATAGTACCCAACCAGACAGACAAATCAAATCCGTCCACTTCGTGGCCGGATGATTTGTGCTGCCCAATTGGGTATTGCGTAAAAAGAAAAAACAAACCCCGCGTTGAAGCGCTATTGCTTTAAACTGGCATTGGCGATTTTTGTAGCCATTTCCTTCACATGCAGGATTTCCGCAGCCGAAAATCCCGATTTTTCATAAAGAAAATACAATTTATTCGTTTCCAGTAAATTGCTGGGGGTGGTCAGGACCCCTTGCTGTTGCAGCCAATTAAAATCAGTAGTCCCCGGAACCGGCGAAAAAAGCGCCAAGTGGGGAACCAAGCCCATTTTGCCGACAAAGGCCAAGGCTTTTTCCATGTCGGCCATTGTTTGGCCAGGATAACCGAACAGCAAATAAACCTCCAGTTGGCTCCGACGGTAACCGGCTTTTTCCAAGCTGCCGACCGCTTTTTCCATTTGTTCCCGTTTTACTTTATTATCACTTTGGCGCAATATTTTCGGCGCCAATGATTCAAAACTCAGGCACAGAGTTTTGAATCGGGCCGCATAGAGAATAAGCGCTGTTTTTTCGTCAATTTCTCGGGTATGCAGGCCGTTCGGAGCGTGAAACTGGACTTGAGGAGGCAACTCATGCGCCACTTGCGAAAAAACTGCCTGAAAGCGCTTTTTTTTATTGATGAGCAGGGCATCATCAAAAATGATAAAGTGTTCGCTGTGAAATTCCTGTTGGCGCTGTAAAATTTCGGCCAATATTTTTTCCTTCTGCCGTTCCTGAAAAACCGGGTTTAAAAAGCCGGAAGCACAATAGCTGCAATGTTGGGGGCAGCCGCGGGAAGTTAAAAGCGGAACATATTTCTGGCTGCCGGCCAAGTCCACGGCCGGCAGGGGCAGATTAGTAATGGAGCTGAAATCGGGATGGGGCGATACCTTGGCTCCCAAAGCGCTTAGGATTTGCAAAATTACGCCTTCGCCATGCCCTTGGACATAAACATCGGCCAGGGATAACTTTTTGGCGGCGGCAAGGGCCAGGGTGGGCAGAATACCACCCAGAATCACTTTGGCCCGGGGGAATCTTTTTTTCAAAAGATTCAATGTAAATTGTAAACCCTCTACCCAGTAAGTCATTAAAGAAGTGACCAGAATCACATCGATTTCTGGCAGAGCGGCAATTTTATTTAAAAAAAATTCCAAAGGAATGCCATAACGGGAATAATTGCGCGGCACCGGCCGATAAATTACCGGCTTTTCTACAAACTCGCGGCAGTATTTCCCCCGGCCGTCTTCGCGGCCGTGAATTTCCAGGCCATCCTGAAAGCGGTCCAGCGCATCCAACCAGTAAATTTCAGCATCGCTGTATTGGCGGACGGCCGCAGCCAGATAATAGAGTCCGAGAGGCCTGAGCCACAAATCATAAGCGCTGAAATCATAAATGTAGGGATTGACAAAAAGCGCCTTCATCGGCAAGCTACAACCACCCGCTCAATGCCCTGGTAATCCCGGACGCATTCCAATTCGCGCAAATTAGCCGCCGCTAAAAAAAGCAGCACCGCCTGGTGCTGCCCCTGGCCGATTTCAAGGAGCAGATGGCCGCCTGTTTTTAAATAGCGGGGAACGCCGGCGATGATTTTTTCTAGCACTTCTGTCCCGGTCGGACCGGCCACCAGCGCTGACTTGGGTTCAAAGAGCTTGATACCGGGCGGCGCATTCTGCCAATCCCTTTGCGAAAGATACGGCGGGTTGCTCACGATCATGTCAAATAAAACCGGCTGGGCAGGGAAAAAATCGCCGCCAATTGCCACGACTTTTTCCTGCAGGTCAAAACGAACTATATTTTTTTTTAAAACCGCCAACGCCAGTTTGCTTTTTTCCAGGGCCGTGACCGTGACGTTGGAGTTTAAGGCCAGGATAATGGCAATATTACCGCTGCCGGCGCCAATGTCGAGGACCCACGCTGAGGAAGGGAGCAGTTGCAGGGCTTTTTCAACCAGCAATTCGGTTTCAGGCCGGGGAATCAGGACAGCCGGACTTACGGCAAATTCATGAGAATAAAATTCTTTTTCCTCCAGAATATAGGCCAGAGGCTCATTTTTGAGCAACCTGGCAAAAAGGCGCCGGAATTTTCTCAATCCGTTTGGATTGCGGATCGGCTGATTTTTCTTCAGCCAGAACTGGGTACGACTCAAGCCAAAGGATTTTTCCAGTAGAATTTCCACAGCTGTCGGCAATTCATTTTTATTTAATTTTTTAATGGCCGAGGTGAAGAGTTCAGAATAAAGCACTAATCGATCAGATTCTTGATTTTTTGATCAATCAACGCCCGGGTTCGACTGGCGCTCAACTCGGCCACCAAGTCATCCAGGTCGCCGTCGATAATGGAACTGATGTTGAAATTGCGTCCGTTGACGCGGTGGTCGGTCACTCGGCTCTGGGGGAAATTGTAAGTGCGAATTTTTTCTGAGCGTTCGCCTGATCCCACCTGTGATTTCCGGTTCAAAGCGATGGTTTCATTCTGTTTGTTTTTTTCGTGCTCGAACAGTCGAGCTTTCATGACCTTGAGGGCCTTTTCCTTGTTTTTGTGCTGGGATTTTTCGTCCTGGCAGGTGACCACGATGCCGGTCGGGAAATGGGTGACGCGGATGGCCGATTCGGTCTTGTTCACATGCTGTCCACCCGGTCCCGAAGCCGCGTAGGTGTCAATGCGGATATCCTTGGGGTTTAAATCGACTTCCACGTCTTCGACCTCGGGCAGCACCGCGACGGTAATCGTCGAAGTATGAATCCGGCCGCTGGCCTCGGTCGAAGGCACACGCTGCACACGGTGCACGCCGCTTTCGAATTTCAAGAACTTATTCACTTCCGTGCCTTTGATGTAGAGGATGACTTCCTTGATGCCGCCGATCCCGGAAATCGTGGTGGAAATGATCTCGGCCTGCCATTTTTTTCTTTCCGCCACCCGCGTGTACATGCGCAGCAGGTCGGAAGCGAAAAGCGACGCTTCGTCGCCCCCGGCGCCGGCCCGGATCTCCAGAAAAGCGTTGCGGCTGTCTTCGCTGCGGTCCGAAATCATGAGGATCTCGACTTCCCCGATCAACGTCTCTTTTTCCTGATTCAGAATTGCCAGTTCTTCCTGGACCAGAGCTTTCATTTCCTTTTCTTCGGCCGCGGCCAACATGCCCTCGGCATCGCCAAGGCGCTGCATAATTTTTTTAAACTGATGATATTTTCCTTCCAGGGGCTTGAGCGCGAACAATTCCCTGGAAAGCTCGCGGAATTTTTTTTGCTGGTGGACGGTTTCGCTTAAACTCAGATCAGCGCTGATCTGTTCAAAGCGGCTATGGATATTTTCAAGATAGGAAAATAATTTTTCACTGTTCCTTGTATCCATACTTTTTCTTGAATTTCTCTATTCTGCCTTCAGTATCAATATATTTCTGCTTGCCGGTAAAAAACGGATGGCACGCCGAACAGATTTCCACTTCAATCTTGGCCATGGTGGAACGGGTCTTGAAAGTATTTCCGCAGGCGCAAATCACGGTGCATTCCATATATTTTGGATGAATGTTTTTTTTCATGCTTCCTCCACGCCCCGATTTTAGCATTATTCAGCTGCTTTTGTCAATCCGCTGTAAGAGTCCATAACATATTGGACTTTTTGTTACTTGTCCGTAGCGAATCGATATAATAGCGCAAAGGGGGCTTTTTGTTAAGCGAGCGGTGGGGTTTTTCGGTGTTGAACCAGATAAGGTATTCCATCAAGTTATGGTTGAACTCCCCGAGGTCATCGCTAAGAAGCTCATCTTCATGCCATTGTATATGTTGTTCTTCGACCGTACGGT
>Ga0209540_10000061_pt1 | contig 146522 bp, 132 predicted proteins | sample BarGraIncu01121A_FD_184501 | JGI IMG/M metagenome (GOLD analysis project Ga0209540, IMG submission 184501) | Arctic peat soil microbial communities from Barrow, Alaska - Barrow Graham LP Incubations 011-21A (SPAdes) (version 2) | ecosystem: Environmental > Terrestrial > Soil > Wetlands > Peat...
CAATAAGGATTTGATGAAAACGAGGCCGGTTGGATCGTATCCGCAGGGGAGTTCGCCGTACGGAATCCTGGATATGGCTGGGAACGTGTGGGAATGGCTGGCCGACTGGTATGACGCCGACTATTATGAAAATTCTGCCGATAATGATCCTCAAGGTCCGGAAGGGGGATCGGAAAGGGCCGTGCGCGGCGGTTCCTGGGCTGACAGCGCAAAATTGATCCGCTCTGCCAATCGCAGCCAGGAAAATCCCAACAGCAAACTTAATATCCTGGGCTTTCGCCTGGCTTTGACTGGCAATCGCCAACAAATCGACACCATGTTGGGAAAAACAGTTGAAGCCAAACCAAAGCTAACCAAAACCAATGCCCAGGAAGCCAAATACAGTGAGCCTTTCTTACAAAAAATCAATGGCAAAGCCGACAAAATCCATCAAAATGAAAAAGGCTTCTGGGAAGCGGTATTTCTAAAAAATATCACCATGATCTACATTCCGGAAGGAGAATTCACCATCGGTTCTCCGGCCCGGGAAGGTGATGCGGACGAACATCCGGCCCACAAAATCTTTCTCTCCGGTTACTGGATTGGCAAAACCGAAGTTACTTTCGCCCAATTTGACGCTTTTTGTTTGGAGACGGGATTGGAAAAACCGGAAGACGAAGGTTGGGGCCGTGGTGAACGGCCAGTAATTTACGTCTCCTGGGAAGAAGCCGAAAATTTCTGCGCCTGGTTGAAGAAAAAGACAGGATTTGCCTTTCGCTTGCCGACAGAGGCCGAGTGGGAAAAGGCGGCCCGCGACCGTTTCCCCTGGGGCAATGCTCCGCCCGACAATCAGCTGGCCAATTTCAATAAGGATTTGATGAAAACGAGGCCGGTTGGATCGTATCCGCAGGGGAGTTCGCCGTACGGAATCCTGGATATGGCTGGGAACGTGTGGGAATGGCTGGCCGACTGGTATGACGCCGACTATTATAAAAATTCTGCGGATAATGATCCTCAAGGTCCGGAAGGGGGATCGGAAAGGGCCGTGCGCGGCGGTTCCTGGGTTGACAGCGCAAAATTGATCCGCTCTGCCAATCGCAGCCAGGAAAATCCCAACAGCAAACTTAATATCCTGGGCTTTCGCCTGGCTTTGACTGGCCATTGACCTGAAAATAAAACCAGTGGGTAAAGTGGAGTGAAATTGTCATGAACGTGCAATGTACCCAATGCGGCCATATTCAGGAATTCGATCCCGGTTACAAAATCTGCCTGAATTGCGGCGCCGCAGTGGATGAAAGCCATTCCCACATTTTAAAAAACCCCAGAAAGGGCCGGGGCATGCAAGGTATTTCCATAATCGCTTTCCTGCTGTTTTTTTTTATTTTTCTTTTTTGGTCCAAATACGCCGGCAGGCATGGCATGGCCATCAGCGCCTTGATTTACATTTGGGGATTTTACAAGACATATTTAAATAAAAGGAGTATAAGCGAAAACCATGGCCATTAGGGAAAATCTTGAACTAATCAGGCAAAATATAGAAAAAGCCTGCCAGCGCGCCAAAAGAGATCCACGCCAAGTTCAGGTTGTGGCTGTGTGCAAGGATCAGAGCGCGAAAAAAATCAAGCAGGTTTACGACCTGGGTATCCGCCTGTTAGGCGAAAACAAAACCCAGGAAGCCGAAATACACATGCAACAACTCGTTGGCGCCGATATTACCTGGCACTTCATTGGCAAGTTGCAAAAAAACAAAATCAACAAATTGCTTAATATCTTTCACCTCATCGAATCGGTGGACGGGGTTAAATCCCTGGAGCATATTCACAAAAGGGTCGATGAACCGGTCGAGCTGTTCATTGAAATCAATATCGGCGAAGAAAAAAACAAATCGGGTTTTACCATCGAAGGCCTGAAAAAAGCACTGCCCTATATTTCCAATCTGAACAAAGTTATCGTTTCAGGCCTGATGGCCATTCCACCCTACTTCGAGGATCCGGAAAAAGTCAGGCCTTATTTTTCGCAGTTACGCGAACTCAAAAACACTATCAATCAGATGGCTACGGCCAATTTGAAAATTTCACACCTCTCCATGGGTATGAGCCACGATTACGAAGTAGCCGTTGAAGAAGGCGCCACCATTATCCGCATCGGGACGGCGCTGTTCGGCAGGCGCAACCAATGAAAGCCGGCGCCCGGGCAAGGGTTGGCAAGGAGGATTTATGAAATTAACACCGCAAGAAATTTTAAATCAAGTTTTTTCCACAAAAATCAAGGGTTATAATCCAGAAGAAGTCAAAAGCTTTCTGCAGCAGATTGTTGAAACCATAGAAAGCGAAATCCAGGAAAAAGAAGGATTGAAGGTAAAAATGGAAAAGCTGCGTGAAAGCCTAACCAAGATGGAAAAAAAAGAAGAACTATTGCGTGACACCCTGATCGCCGCCCAGAAATTTTCCAGTAAAATTAAAATCAATTCCCACAAGGAAGCCGAATTGATTATCAAAGACGCCGAGATGAAATCAGAAGAGATAGTCAAACATGCTTTCAACCGACAAATGGCCATCAAAGAGGAAATAAAAAGCCTCCAATTCAAAAGAAAAGAGATTGAAAACGACATTATTCACCTTTTGAATTCGCTGAAAGAATTAATCGAAACTTACCACAAACAGGATGAGGAATTCGACAAAATCGAATATATGGGGAAATAAAAGAAGACATCGGTGACGCTTCTTCGGATCCCCCCTTTTCCCCCCCTTGGCCCGAAGGGTTATCTCACTTGATGATTTCAACAAATAAAATACTGGTTGAAATCATAGTGAGAGCAAGTAAGGGGGGAGGAAAAAACGGGCGATAAATCGTGATTCTGAATTTATCTTAGAACTGTATTGCTTGTTTCTTGACCCCCTTTATTTAAGGGGGGTGGCGCAGCCGGGGGGATCTAAATGCCAACAAATATATTTTTTTGTTGAAAATAATATCATACTATGATACTATATTACTGGAGGATAATATGCCAGCTGTGAGCTTTTATTTGAAAAAAGAGGTGCTGGACGCGATCCGCGCCAGGGCCAGTTCCGGCAATATCCCGATCTCGCGGATCATCAGCCGCGCCGTAGAAAATTACCTCAAGACCGATGAGATGAACGCAGCCAGGAAGCGGGTCATGGAGCGCATCCGCCAGGCGGTCAGACCCGCGGACTGGGAAGTGCTCCACCGGGAAAGGACGGCTGCCGATGCTGACCGGGATTGACACCAGTTATTTCTATGCCCTGGCTGCCGGTAACCAGGCCGCGGTGGAGGCTTGGGAGAGCAGGGAACTCGTCACTTCCGTGCTCTGCTTCTATGAGCTAAAAAAAAGACTGCTGAAAGGCGACATGAAGGCCTGGCCGGCTGTCCTGGAGGATATCGCCAAGGCCGTCGAAGTAATGCCCGTGACCGCAGCTACCGCATTGAAGGCCGGACAGGTCGCCCACGGTACCGGTATGCCCGCCTTCGACGCGATCATCATAAGTTCCTTCGACGAATCCGGTTGTGGGGAGATCCTCACCCTGGACCACCATTTCAAGCTATTCTCAAAAAAAGGGCTGAAAGTAACCCTTCTGTCCGTATGAAAATGGGTGTCAAGAAAGAGATACTCCTTTTCCTAAAAAACTATTTCAATTGTTCACCATTCCTGATACAATAAAATTGATTCGGAATTTAGGAGGATTTTATGGCTGAAAGCACCAACAAACTGACCGCACTGAATAATGCCGTATCGCAAATCGAAAAGCAATTTGGTAAGGGTTCAATCATGAAATTGGGAGGAAAAGAAGTGGTGCAGATTCCCGCTATTTCCTCTGGTTGTATCGCTCTGGATATTATTACCGGGATTGGCGGCTATCCACGCGGCCGGGTAATGGAAATTTACGGGCCCGAAGGCGCCGGAAAAACCACACTGGCTCTGCATGCCATAGCGGAAGCGCAGAAAGCTGGCGGCTATGCCGCGTTTATTGACGCCGAACACGCCCTCGATCCTTTGTACGCCCAGAAACTGGGCGTGAACATCGACGAACTGTACATCTCGCAACCCGATTACGGCGAACAGGCTTTGGAAATCGCCGAAATCCTGGTCCGTTCGGGCGGCGTGGACATTATCGTCATCGACAGCGTGGCCGCCCTGGTCCCCAAAGCCGAGTTGGATGGAGACATGGGTGACAGCCACATGGGCCTGCAAGCCAGGTTGATGAGCCAGGCGCTGAGGAAACTGACCGCCATTGTCGCCCGTTCAAAAACTACTTTCGTTTTTCTCAACCAGCTTCGGGAAAAAATTGGCATGTTTGTCGGCAATCCAGAAATCACCACCGGCGGCCGGGCGCTGAAATTTTATGCCTCCATGCGCATTGAGGTCAAAAGAACCATGGCCATCAAGGAAGGGACCGATATTGTCGGTGCCCGTATTCGCATTAAAATAGTCAAAAATAAAATGGCCCCGCCTTTCAAGGAAGTGGAAGTTGACCTCTATTATGGCAAGGGGTTTTCCAAGGAAAGCGACATCATTGAACTTGGGGTTCTTTATGAAATAATCAACAAGACCGGAGCCTGGTATTCCTATAACGAAAACCGGTTGGGTCAGGGCAAGGAAGCGGTGCGCAAACTTTTTGAGGAAAACCGGACCCTGTTCGAGGAAATCAAAGCCAAAATCATTGAAAAGACAGCTCCGGCCCTTAAAGAAAAAGATCCGAGTTGAAAAAATTCAAGTTCTCCCTGCTTTACATCTTGGCATTGCTGCTAACCTCACCTTTTCATGTTCAGATCAAAAATCTGCTGTCCGGCAGCAAGGGCTTTAATTTTATTAATTATGTCCTGCTGGGAATTCTGGTAGCTTTTTTCGTTCTGGGCCTTTTTAAGGCATTCAAGGCCGGGAAAACGCTGGAAATTACCGCTATTTTTTTGGCGATAGCGATTGTTTTCTATTTTCTTTTCCAAAGAAAAATATTTCTGAACAAGGTCTTTTTTTCAAATTTCCTACATATCGCCGAATTTTTTATCCTGGGCGTGCTGCTGATCAAAGAAAACAAAAAAACCTCGTCGCCAATACCTTTTATCATCCTGTTCAGTTCCGCTTTCGCTTTAGAGCTGATCCAGTTTTTTTTCCACAACCGGGTGGTCGACAGCAACGACATCTGGACTAATTCAATTTCCGGCTTGGTCGGGATGATAACTGGATTTTTTTAAAACAGCCGTCCCCGAGGACAGCAAAATCAGATCAGGGCAGATTTGAAAAAGAAAGGATGTTCAATTATAATGCAGCCATGGCTTTCAAAGAACTCTTTAAAACAGTTTTACACTCCAAACTAACCTCTATTTTTTCGTCCGCCAAAGATAATGAAGAAATTCTGACTGAACTTGAAGAGCTATTGATTCTCGCCGATATTTCTTTGCCGGTTGTCACCATCATCATGGCCAATCTGCGAAAAAAAACCATCCACAACTCACAAAAAGAAGATTGCCGTGAGCTCCTCAAGCAAGAATTGCTGGCCGTGTTTCCCAATGCGCAGCGCCCAATTTTGGCCGGCGGCGGCAAGAACGTTATCCTGCTGGTCGGAGTCAACGGCAGCGGCAAAACCACCAGTGCCGCCAAATTAGCCCATTATTTCCAGCTTCGGGGCCAAAATGTGCTCATGGCCGCGGCCGATACTTTCCGGGCTGCCGGCGCCACCCAGCTTGTACTGTGGGGACAAAAGCTTGCGATCCCGGTCATCAGTGGTGAACGCGGGGCCGATCCCGGTTCGGTTGTGTTCAACAGCTTGCAGTCCTGGCAAAGCAAGAATTTCGACTTGCTGATTATTGATACCGCGGGCCGTATGCAAAGCAAAGAAAACCTGATGCGGGAACTCCAAAAAATCATCAAAATTATTAAAAAATTTTCACCATCCCAGCCCGCTGAAACCTGGCTGGTTTTAGACGCATCTACGGGCCAGAACGCCCTGGCCCAAGCTGAAAAATTCAAAGAATTCTCAGAAATTAACGGCTTGCTTTTGGCCAAATTGGATGGCACAGCTAAAGGCGGCACAATTATAAGCATCGCCGACCGCTTGCAACTGCCGGTGCGTTATGCCGGGACCGGAGAATCCGCAGATGATCTGTGGGAATTTTCAGAAAAAGATTTTGTGGAATCATTACTCAGACAATGAAAAAGAAATTCAATCAGCCCGCTCATGAAAAAATGGAAGATGAAAAATTCATGAAAATCGCCCTGAAATTGAGTCAACGGGGATTGGGCCATACCGAACCAAATCCCATGGTTGGTGCCGTAGTTGTAAAAAACGGAAAAATATTGTCCGCTGGTTATCACCAGGCTTACGGGCTGAAGCACGCCGAAGCCATGGCTTTGGAAAACGTGCAAATCCCCGGGGCCACCTTGTATCTGACCCTTGAGCCCTGCTGCCATTTCGGCAAAACACCTCCCTGCACCGAATTAATCATTGCTAAAAAAATAAGTCGCGTAGTCATGGCCATGGGCGATCCCAACTTTCTGGTCAACGGCCGCGGCATCAGGAAATTGCGGTCCCACGGCATCCAGACCAGCTGTGGCCTTTACCGCGACTGGGCGGAACGGATCAACCGCCACTACCTCAAGGCCATCCGCACCCGGGCTCCCTACGTCACCCTGCACGCCGGCACCTCCCTGGACGGCAAGCTGACCGATAACTCCGGACACTCGCGCTGGGTCACCTCGGAGGAAGGGCGCCGTTATTCCCACAGTCTGCGCGGCGAGTTCTCCGCCATCCTTGCCGGGCACGGCACCATCCTGGCCGACAACCCGCGCCTGAATCTGCGCGAGCCCGGCTGGGAAGGAAAGACCCTGTACCGGGTGGTCCTGGATTCGGCCAATTCGCTGTCCCGGCGCCTGAATATTTTCCAGGAACAGGACAGATTCCCGTTGGTCATCTTCAGCTCCAACACCGCCGCGGATAGGAAAAAAAAGGTCCCACTGCATTTTTTTGTGCGCCATGGCGCCGACGGCCTGGTCCTGGCCGACGTCCTGGGCCAATTGTTCGAGCTGGGCATTGCCTCGCTGCTGGTGGAAGGGGGCGGGCGGGTCCTGGATTCCTTCATTCGCAAGCGGCTGTTCGACGAGGTGGCCTTGTTCATTTCCGACAAGATCGTCGGCGGCCGGAGCTCGGTCCAGATTTTTGCTTCCGGGGTCGCCCGTCTCGAGGATGCGCTGGAATTGATCGACTGCCGCTGGAGCGAATACGACGGCGGCACCATGCTGAGAGGCTTCAGAAGATGTTTACCGGGTTGATCGCCGCCACCGCCGCCCTGGTCAAACTGGAAAAGAAGAACCGGCCGGTCCTGACCATCCGCGCCGCCCTGGACAAGCCACTCGCTGTGGGCGACTCGCTGGCCGTCAACGGCGTCTGCCTGACCCTGATAGAAAAAAGCGGCGACCTGCTGCGCTTCAACCTGTCTGCGCCGACCCTGCGCCTTTCCAACCTGGGGGACCTGCCGGTCGGAGCGGTCCTCAATATAGAGTTCCCGGTGACTGCCAATGGTTTTTTGGGCGGCCATCTGGTCAGCGGCCACATCGACGGCACCGTCCGTACGCGCGCCATCAATAAGGGCGATCAGAACTCGCGTTTCATTTTTTCATTCCGCGAGCGCGAATGGAGCAAATTTCTCATTCCACGCGGGTCGGTATGCCTGGACGGCGTCAGTTTGACCATCGCCGAGAAAAGCAGCTCCTGGTTCGCCGTGGAGGTCATCCCCCACACCTTGACCAGCACCAATCTCCAGTTCCTTAGAATCGGCCAGCGGGTCAACATTGAGCTTGATTTAATCGGCAAATACCTATATAATTTTTATCAAACGAAAAAAGGCAGGATATCATAGATGACCATTACCGTCCCGGAAGCCATTGAAACCCTGAAACAAGGGAAAATGATCGTCATTGTTGATGATGAGCAACGCGAAAATGAAGGCGATTTGATGGTCGCCGCCGCAAAAGTCACTCCGGAAAGCATCAACTTCATGGCCCGGGAGGGTCGCGGTCTGATCTGTGTCTCCATGACCGAAAGGCGCAGCCAGGAACTTAACTTGCCCTTGATGGTCCAGGACAACACTTCGCATTTCCAAACCCCATTTACTGTCTCAGTGGACGCCAAACTCAATACCACGACCGGAATTTCCGCTTATGACCGGGCGGTTACCATCCAATGCCTGATCGACGCGCAGACTAAACCGCAGGACCTCTCACGTCCCGGCCACATTTTTCCATTGCGGGCCAAAGACGGCGGTGTTTTGGTGCGGGCCGGGCAAACCGAAGCCTCGGTCGATCTGGCCAAGATTGCCCATCTGTACCCGGCCGGCGTGATTTGTGAGATCATGAAAGAAGACGGCACCATGGCCCGTATGCCTGATTTAATCCAATTCTCAAAGAAATTTTCCATTCCGATCATCACCATTGAAGAAATCATCAAATACAGGGTAAACACTGACTCTCTGGTTGAAATGGTAGCCGAGGCCAATCTACCTACGCGCTGGGGAGATTTTTCGATTCAAGCTTTTGTCGATCACATCCAACAGGAGACTCACATCGCCCTGTCCCAGGGGGACTTGACCGGTGATGAAGCAATACTGGTCAGGGTTCATTCTCAATGCCTGACCGGCGATACCTTTGCTTCACTACGCTGTGATTGCGGCAAGCAGCTGCAAAGTGCCATGGAAATGATCAGCCAGGCAAAAAAAGGGGTCCTGCTATACCTGTTGAACCAGGAGGGCCGTGGCATTGGATTGATCAATAAGATTAAAGCTTATAAATTACAGGAAGCGGGGTTGGACACCGTTCAGGCCAATGTCCGGCTTGGTTTTAAAGCCGACCAGCGCGATTACGGCATCGGTGCCCAGATCCTGCGCCATCTGGGCTTAAAAAAACTGAAATTGATCACCAACAATCCGGCCAAGTACATCGCTTTGGCCGGCTATGGCCTGGAAATTTCGGAACGGATTCCCCTGGAAATCATGCCCAACAAGGAAAACCTTGCCTACATGAAAACCAAAAAAGAGAAGATGGGGCACCTGCTCAGCAAATTAAAGTGAATCCATGGTCATAGATTTTTTAAAACTGTCACCGGCAGGACAGGTGAAATTTTTAAAGACCGATCAGTTTGCGGAAATGGAAAAAAGCCAGCGCATCGAATTTTTAAAAGAAATTGCGTTGACCAAAACCATATCTTCCAAATGCCTGGCCTGCGCCCTGAAAATTTTGCGGGAATTGAAATTTCGCGATCAAACATTTTATAACAGTTTTTTGCGGCACCCGGACAGCTCGGTAATCATGGCCTGCAAGAAAGCACTGAGCGAACGCGGAGTTGACAATGATTTCGGTTTCTATCCGATGCGGGAATTGCTCAAAAAGCAGAACATAGAAAAAAAACTGGCAGCGGTAAAAAATATCATCAGCGAGACCGACCAGTCAGGAGAGGATTTGCTTATTTCATTATTGGCAGAAGATAATTTTAAAATCAGGGAACTGATCGTCAGGGAATTATCCGGTCGCGCTCAAATCGATGAAAGGAAATTACTGAACCAACTGCCGCATTCAATCTGGTATGCGCGCGGGGCAATTGTCGAAATTTTAGGCAATCGCCAAAGTCAACTGCTGCTCGAAATAATCGATAAATTAATTGCCGACGCCAATGCCGAAGTAAGAATAAAACTGCTGGAAGCCCTGGCCAAACTGAACCGTGAGCAGGTCAAGGAGTATATCCTCAGAATGACCAAGGATTCCCATACGCGGGTCAGAAAGGAAGCCAAGCGGATATTTTCAACGATCTAGCCGGCCGGCCCTGAAGGTCCCCGCTGAGGGGGCTCGATCTTATAGAATTTTCTCTTGCCGATTTTCAAAAGATAATATTTTCCTTTCTGCAAAGTGACGGTGATCGATGCGGGGCGCTCGTTGTCGAGGTAGATGCCGCCCTGGCTATGGACGCGCTTGACCTCGCCGCGCGAAGCGAGGATGCCGCTGCGCACGATGAAATCGACCAGCGCTTCGTCGGCGGCCAGAGCCAGGACCTGGGCGTCGTCGGGGGTCTCCTTGTTGCGGAAGATCCTGATGAACTCTTCTTCGGCTGCCGCCGCCGCCTTTGCGGAATGAAAATCGGCGATAATGGATTTGGCCAGGTCGATTTTGGCTTTCATGGGGTTCAGCTTTTCAGCGCTTATATCTTTTTTGATCCGGGCAATCTCTCTGGCCGGCAAATCGGTCAGCAATTCATAATACCTGAACATCAATTTATCGCTGATGGACATGACTTTACCGAAAATTTCAAATGCCGGTTCGTTGATCCCGATATAGTTGTTCAGGCTTTTACTCATTTTTTGAATGCCGTCCAATCCTTCCAGCAAAGGCATGGTAATGATTACCTGGGGTTCCTGGCCATAATGGCGCTGCAATTCCCTTCCCACCAGCAAATTGAATTTTTGATCGCTCCCACCCAGTTCCACGTCAGCGCGCAAGGCCACCGAATCGTAGCCCTGCATCAGCGGGTAAAGCAACTCGTGGACCGATATCGGATCGCCGTTCTTGTAGCGTTTGGAAAAATCGTCGCGCTCCAGGATGCGCGCCACCGTGTAGGACGCGGTCAGCTTGATGATCTCCACCGAAGTCAGGGCGCCAAGCCAGCGCGAGTTGAAATCGATGACTGTTTTTTTCGGGTCGAGCAACTTGAAAATCTGTTCTTTATAAGTCTGGGCATTGGCTGCGATTTCTTCGCGGCTGAGCGGCGGACGGGTTTTATTTCTGCCGCTGGGATCGCCAATCAGGCCGGTGAAATCGCCAATCAGGAAAACCACCGTATGTCCCAAATCCTGAAAGTGCTTCATTTTGCGGATCAGAACAGTATGCCCCAAATGGATATCGGGGGCAGTGGGATCGAATCCGGTTTTGACCAGCAGCGGCTTTTTCGTTTTCAGAGAATGGCGGATCTTTTTTTCGAGATCTTCTTCGGAAATAATCTCCACGGCGCCTTTTTTGAGCAGGTCGATCTGTTCGGCAACGGCTGGAAAATTCATTCTATTTGATCAGGTTCATCCCGACCTCGATGGCCTTCATGTTCATCTCCACGGTGCCTTTCGGAGCCCAATGCTTGATGTGTTCCACCATGTTTTCATAACCGATTACGCCAGTCATTTTCTGAGTAAGGGCCAGGCTGACCACCGAGGTCAAAACGACATTCCCCGCCTGGACTTTGGTCTCGTTGATAATGGGCACCTGATACACTTTCCAGTGTTTGGTATCCCCGAGTTCATGGACCAGGTGCGAATCCACCACCACGATGGCATCATCTTTCAGCCGCTCTTTGTATAAATCAAAGGGCCGCTGATCGGTGCACAGAAAAAAATCAACGGCAACGGTATGGGGAAAAATAATTTTTTCATCGGCGATGATCACATCCACCTTGGTCGGCCCACCGCGAACCGCGGCTGTATAGGTCGGGCTTTCGATAGCAAACTTGTTTTCCATTTCAACCGCGATATCGACCAGCAAAGCGCCGGCGGTAATAATACCCTGTCCACCGACGGCTCCATAGCGAATTTCATATTTTTTCATTTGGCCCCCTTGACACCCGATTGCTGGGCGACAGGCACGATGTGGTTAAAATACATATCGGTGTATTCCAACCTCTGGGTGTTCTCCACGAAGATCCCTAGTGGGTACTTCGATTCCTGTTCCTCGGGAGGCAGTTTTTCGTATTCGGCCATGTTCAGGGTGATGTCTTCGATGTACTTGGTCATGACCAACGGGCTCTTCATCTTGTTGCGGCGGCCCAGGTTGACGTGGCAGTTGCTCATTACTTCCACGACAGAGAAACCCTTGTGCTGGAACGATTTTTTGATCACTTGCTTCAACTGCATCAGGCGGTTGACCGTCTCACGGGCGACGAAAGAGGCCTCGGCCGCGGTCAGTAGCTTCCTCACGTTGAAATGCGACTCGATGTTGCCGTAGGGGGTAGTCTCGGTGAAGAATTTCGGCGGGGTCAACGGCGAGACTTGGCCGCCGGTCATGCCGTAGATACCGTTGTTGATCAGGATCATCTTGATGCCGATGTTGCGCCGGGCGGCGTGGATCAGGTGGTTGCCGCCAATGGCCGTCGCGTCACCGTCCCCGGAAATGACCACCACCAGTTTATCAGGCTTGGCCAGCTTGATACCGGTAGCAAAAGTCAGGGCGCGGCCGTGAGTGGTGTGCAGGGTGTTGGTGTTGAAATAGGTAGGCATACGGCCGGAACAACCGATTCCGGCCACGACCACAATGTCGTCCGGATCGAGTTTCAATTCGGCAAAGGCCATGGCGATGGATTTCAAAATAACCCCGTCCCCGCAACCGGGGCACCAGGGGGTGGGGAAAGTTCGGTAACGGATATATTTTTCGTAGTCTCTCATTTGATGAACTCCTTAATGGCGTCCAAAACTTCGTTCGGCGTGAAGGGAAAACCATTGGCCCGCAGCAGGGTCTGCTTTTCCACGTCGGCAGGGGCGATGCGCTCGATTTCATACTTCATTTGCCCCATGTTCATTTCCACAGTTAGTACCTTTTTAATTTTTTTAAACCTTTCCTGCAGCGCGGCCCTGGGAAACGGCCAGATGGTCAGGGCCTGAAACAACCCGACTCTAATGCCCTGCTCCCGAGCCTGCTTAACCGCGGCCAGAGCAGAGCGCGCCGAAATGCCGAAACTAAAAATCAGGACCTCGGCGTCATCCAGGAAATATTCCTTGAATTTTATGATATCGTCCAGGTTCTGGTAGATTTTCTGCATGCGCAGCTTCTGCATCTTGTCAACCGTCTTGGCGTCGAAGGAAGGCCAGCCATGAGCATCATGCTCCAGGCTGTCGATGTGAATCGGATAACCGTGAAAAAAATCGATCCGGGGTGGATTTTCCCCGATTTTACGATCATAAATATTCAGGTCGCTGATCTGGTTGGTTTTTTCCCAGTATACATCATAGCTTCCGGGCTCGGGGATTTCCACGTCCATATGGGCTTTGCCAAGGACTTCGTCCAGGAGAAGAATCACCGGATTCCAGTATTTTTCGGCCAGATTGAAAGCCCGGACCGTTTCGCTGAAAATTTCCTCGGAAAAAGCCGGGTAGACAGCGATAATCGGGTGATCGCCATGAGTACCCCAGCGCGCCTGCATCATGTCGGCTTGCGACGGCTTAGTGGGCATGCCGGTGGATGGGCCGCCGCGCATGACATTGACGATGACGACCGGGACTTCGGCCATGACCGCCATGCCGATATGTTCCTGCATTAGAGAGAAGCCGGGACCGCTGGTGGCGGTCATAGTTTTTCTCCCGGCCAGGGAAGCTCCGATACAGGCTCCCAGCGAAGCGATTTCATCTTCCATCTGAATAAACACCCGGTCCATTTTTGGCATTTCGCGGGACATGTATTGGGCAACTTCCGAAGAAGGGGTGATGGGATAGCCGGCAAAAAAATCGCATCCGGCCGCCAAAGCCGCCTTGGCAATAATTATATTGCCTTGCAAAACCTGGCGTTGATTCATTGGGCACCTTCTTTTTTATCTTCTTCATAATTGACAAAAATGGCAAAATCTGGGCACTGTAGTTCACACATCTTGCAACCGATGCAAAAATCCAGGGCATCAATTTTCACCGATGTGCCGAATTTGTTTTTCGGATCATCGTACAACTGCAGGGTCCCGGTGGGACAAATATCCACGCACAGGCCGCAACCTTTGCAATAAAGGGGGACCAAGGTAAGTTTATTTTTCTTGGGCGACGGGTTTTTCTTGCCGCGCCGCTCTAGCGCGTCCTGGTTGGCCTTCAGCTCTTCTTTCTCCATTTTTCACCTCAGTTTTCTGAATGCAGTCATCAAGATGCTTAATTCTATCATATTTTGCATCTATTTTGAAATCGCAGGTAAACCTTGGACGAGACCGGACAATGCCTTAGAGCCTTATAGCAAATTCTAAAATTTGTTAGCTCTTTAAAGCAAATTTTAAATTTGCTATCTAAGGCTCTTATCCAGCTCTGCTGGGTCAGGTCTTGATATACAAAAACAATATGAAGGAAATGGCCGAAAACAGGACCAGCGGAGCGAAGGCGGAAAACAGCGGTGACAAGACCGCCGTGGCCCCCATGGAACTGAAAATGCCCAAAGCCCCCCAGTAGATCATGGAAATTCCCACGGCAATACCGATGCCGAAAAGCGCTCCACGATTTCCCATAAGGAATGAAAAAGGGATGGCGATAAAAACCATCACCAGCGCAGAAAAAGGAAAAGCGTAATTGTAATATAACTGGGCCTGGTAGCGCAGGGGATCACTGCGGCTTTTTTTTAAAAATTCGATGTATCTTTTCAGTTCTTTGCTGTTCATGTTACTGGAAAACTTGATGCTTTGGGTGAAAAATCCCCGGTTTTCGGAAATTTTCAGTTTCCGTTCGGCAAAGACGGCATAATCTTTGGGAAAATTACCCTGAAAATTCCTTTCAAAACCGTCTTCGAGCAGCAGTTCGTTTTCGCCCTGCCAGCGCGCCGTACGAGCCGAGATGCGCCGCAGCATTGAAAAATTCCGGTCCAGGTAAAGAATGTTAAAATTAATAAAACGTTTTTTTTCTTTTTCAAAAAAATTATAAAAATAAATCTGGTTTTCCTTACCCATTACCCAGTTCCTGGCAAATTCAATGTCGGTAAACGATTTGCGTTTATGAATCACATCCAACATCTGACTTGATTTTTTTTTGGCCTCGGGCAGAATGTTTTCCTGGATGAAATAAGTGCCCAGCGATAAAAACAAACCCAAAAACACAGCGGGCAGGGCCAAACGTAGAAGGCTGATGCCGCTAACCTGAACCGCGATTACTTCGTTGTTCTTGCTCATCAGGGAAAAGGTCAACAATACCGCGGTCAAAATGGAAATGGGCAGAATTATGGTGATGAATTCCGGGGTCATGTAATAATCGTATTTTAAAAGATATAAAAAGGGAACTTTATTTTCGATAATGTTGTCAATCAATTCCAAAATGCTGGTGATGTAAAAAACCAGCAACAACGAAGAAAAAACCAGAGAAAAAACCGTCAGCATGCGCCGCAAAACATAGCGGTCCAAAATCCGCAGCGGCAGCCAACGGAAAAAAGATGCCATATTCAAGCCGTTTTTTCTTAAGGTAGTTGAGCCATGCCGATCTTTCCGTAAGTGGCGGAAAGCGAATATTTTTTCCCAGTTGATTTCTTTTTCCCGGGCCGCAAAGCGGTACAGCAAAATGCCAATCAGCACCAGAAAAATAGTCGGCGCCCAGGAACCCCAAAAAGGAGAAATGATATTTTTCAAAATCATGTTGCGGCTGGCGGTCATCATTACGTAATAAACAAAAATAATCCCCAATGAAACAACAAAACCGCTGGTCTTGCCGCCCTTTTTGGTGGAAATACCCAACGACAGACCTAAAAAGCCCAGGGCCAGGCAGGCAAACGGCAGGGCGAATTTTTTATGGAATTCCAGACTCAACAGCATATCGCCGGGGTTTTCGCGCAATTTACGATAAAGTTCAGGAAATACCAACTGTGTGCTGCGCCGAGTTTGGCGGATGGTAACCAGGTTGCTTATTTTTTCAGTTTTCTGGGTAAAAAAAGTCAGCTCATATTTGGCCGGATCTTTCTTTTTAAAAGCGTGGATTACACCGTCAAAAAGCACTATATAGTTGTCTTTTTGAAACTGCTTGTAAATGAATTTGCCTCTCTTGGCAATAATCAGCGTGTCATCTTCGGGATTTTTCAGCGAACACAAGAACACGTCCCGCCATTCGCCGCCGCGGTCCTGATCGCGGAAATAGAGACTGTAAAAAGGCAGATCCTGGTAAAAAACGCCGGGTTTGATCCCGGAAAGCGTCTGCGATAGAATTACCTCGGTATATAGCTTACTGAACTGGTAATTGGCTTCGGGGGCCAGGAACATGATCAGCCATGAAGAAACCAGCCAGGTGCTGACCGAAAACAAAAGCACCGGCTTCAAAATCTTGCGGTTGTGGATGCCCATGGTCCGGAAAGCCACGATTTCGGAATCGGAACTCAGGCGGCTCATCCCGGCCAGCACGCCCATCAGCGTGGCCATGGGGATGGTGAAAGAAAGAAAGTCGGGCAATAAGTAGAGCAATATCTTGAAAACCGTGCCGGCTGTCACCGCTTTGGCAATCAGCGTTCTGGAAAGGATGAGAATTTGATTGGTCAGCAGGGTAAAGGTGTAGATTAGCAAACCGATTGCAAACGGAGAGGCGATTTCCTTAAGAATATAGCGGTCAAAAGCCTTGTTCATCAAGAAATCATAGCACAGGCACCGGCAATTTTCAAAATTCTTTCCCGATTTATGGGGCCAGCACCAGGGGAGCCGGAGTGAAGGAAACCAGAAAAATGAGGAGGGCGACTGCAGCCAGGATTTTCCTTTTTAAATCGATTTTTTCATCTGCAAATATCGGTGGATGGCGCAGGCCGATCATGGTAACGAGCAACGCCCAGAAAAGCCAGCCCGGCCAATATTTAATCCCCAACAGTAATATGACGATAATCGAAACAACTCCGGCATAATAAGACTTTTTTCCAATCAAAGCGTAAAGGATATGGCCGCCGTCAAGCTGGCCGATGGGAAAAAGATTGAAGGCCGTGGCCAAAAGGCCGAACCAGCCGGCAAAAGCCATGGGATGCACCAGGATATCGTGCTGCCCGGCGGCGGGACCGAGAACGAGCCAAGCGATCAGTTTGAAAATCAGCGGTTCGCCCAAAGCCATGCCAGTCTGCAACGCCTCTTTTTGGACGATGCGCGAATGGGAAATACCGATAAAAATAATTGGCAGGGCCACCAGGAAACCGGCCAGGGGACCGGCCAGGCCTACATCAAAAAGTGCCTTTTTGGATGGAAATGGTGATTTGATCTTGATGAAAGCACCGAAAGTGCCGATCAGGGTGGGGGCCGGAATGAAGAACGGCAGGGTGGCCTCGATGCGATGGAAGCGGCAGGCAAAGAAATGGCCCAGTTCATGGACAAGCAGGATGCCCAGCAATGATAAGGAATAGGAAAAGCCCCACAGCCAGGCGGACGGATGGCGCCAGAGAAAATCAAAAAAACCGCTGCCCGCGGGCAGGGAGATTGAGTGGTAGCTGATATGGTATTGAATACCGATGACCAGGGTAAAAACCAGAGTCAATAAAAATAAAAGAATATTAATGACGTAATTTTTAAACGGGTTTGTTTTCAGATCATCCAAAATGGTGTTTTAATTTATGCAAAACATTCCGCAGTTGGAAACAATATTTTAAAAATAAAAAAATGAAAAAGTGCTTATTTGACGCAGGAATCGGTAGGGCAAACCGACGCGCACTGAGGTTCGTCAAAATGACCCTTGCATTCCACGCAGAGATTGGGATCGATCACGTAATATTGATCGCCCTGGGAAATCGCATTTGTCGGACACACCGCTTCACAAGCGCCGCAACTGATACAGGTATCATTAATATTTAATGCCATTTTTCCTCCTATGCAGATAAGGATTTTATTATTAAAAACGGTTCTTGTCAACTATTGGTTGTAAATACAAAGGTGAATCGGCAAATCCCATCACTACTCCAGCAATGCTGACACAAAAACAATCTCAACTTTCTGCTGCTTCAGCCAGGGAACGGCGTCGCGCAGGGCGGCCAGAGTGGACGCGAATGGATGGCCAATGGCCAGGGCACGGCCGTTTTTCTTGGCCAGTTCTACCAAGTGTTTGATTTGGCTGCTGCTGTGAGAATAATTTTGCTCATCGTCGAGAAAAACATCGCGAATAATAGTTTTGATTTTCATTTCTTTGGCCAAATCAAAGCCAACGGTTTCGGGAATGGTTTTGGAATCGATGAAAAACAGGCCCGCCTTTTTTACCAAGTCCAGGACCCGGCGTATCGCTTCCCGGTTGGAGGTGATCAGCGAGCCCATGTGGTTGTTCAGGCCACGGGCGTAAGGAACAATTGCCTGGGCATTTTGAATCAGGGCCATCATTTCAGCCGGTGTTGAATCAATCAAGATAAACTGGTCGCGGGGGTGGTGATTGGCCGGATCCTTGGGCTGCATGGGCAGATGGATAATTTCTTCCAAACCATATTCATGAATTTTCTCGGCTTCATTGCGGGCGTAAGGAGCTGCCGGGATAACGGCCGCGGTCAGAGGGATACCCAGGTCACGCAATTGTTCGGCCATTAAATCGGTATAACCGATATCATCGATAATAAAGGCCAGGCGGGGGATTTTTTCTACTTGATTTTTTTTTACCACTGCGGCTGGTATTTCAACCTTGGCAGCGGCAGGAATTTTTAAAAAACGCCTGATCAGTAAAATGACGTGGGTGAGCCGTTTTTCAAAACGGATCTGGTGCAAATAAACGATCTGCTCCTTCATGCCCTGGACTTCGCTCAGCTGGGACAAACCACGGTATTTTTCAACCAGTAAACGTAAATCCCTGGATAAGGAAAAATAGTTGGGCTCGGCCACGTCGATTCTAAAATGAATAACCCCATCCCGGTCCTTGAAAAAATCAAAACCCACCTTGTGCCGGACCAAGGTTTCGGTCCATTCGCGGTCGAACTTTTCGCTTGTCGCCAGTGCTTGGCGCAAGGGAATGATTTTCGTGAAAATCAATGAATATTTGCCGGCCCGGTAATCAAGAAATTCGAGCGACACCACCGTAATCAGGGCAATGGCAATAAAAATAAAAAAAGAGAGCGCAGCAACTCTGCGCTGGGAATGGTTAGGCCTTTTTTTGTTTTTCATCTCTATTTCTTGAAGGCAGATTCTATCATCTTTTGCTCAACCACAGCAAGGGGTCTTGGGGCTTTAAATTCTGCCTGATTTCAAAATAAAGGCATTTCCCGTACAACGAACCGGAATTGCCGACCAAGGCGACTGCTTCGCCCGGCCCGACGTGATCGCCCGACTTTTTTAAAAATTTTTCACAATGTCCGTAAAGGGAATGGAAATTTCCCGGATGCTGGATGATCAACAAATTACCGTAGCCTTTGAAATAATCGCAAAAAATAATTTCCCCGCCCTGAACCGCTTTGATTTCGTCAGATTGCAGCGGTTTGATTTCGATGCCATTATTGATGGTATAGGTGTTGAAACGGGAACTCTTTTTTTTCCCGAAACTGGAAATGACATTTCCGAGCAGCGGCCAGGCCAATTTGCCCCGCAACAAACCGAAATTGACCGTGCCCACCGCCGGCGGTCCGGTTTTCTGATTTAAAAAATCGGTCAGATTCTCCTCTTCATTTTTAAGTTCTTCCAACAACCGGGCGTTGAAATCCCGCTGACGATTGATTTTAGAAATGATTGCCAATTTATTCTGTTTCAATTCGTTCAAGCGACTCAATTTGGCCGCTTTTTCACTTTTCAGGCCGGACAGTCGATCAAATTCAATTTTCAATTCTCCTTTGATTTTTTGCAGCATGGTGATGCCTTGACGAATCGCCTTTATTTCAATGATTCTGTCTTCCATCAAAGCTACTATCAGACGGTAATTCCTGAACAGTTGATTAAAATTGCCGATGTTGATAAAAAGCTTCACGTAACCCAACTCGCCCATCTTGTACAAAACCCGCAGAATGCGCCTGACGTTTTCCTGCGAGCGCGTGACCTTTTCCCGCAACACTGCTTCTTCTTTCTGTTTGTGGCCAATCTTATCCTGAGTGTCGTCCAACAGCAAGTTGAGTTTATTCAATTCGATGACCGCCCCTTCCGTCTCCAGTTCCAGGGTGTAAATATCATTTAAAATGGAAGTTTTTTCCTGCTTGATAGCTAATAGTTGGGCTGCTATTTTCTGGATTTTGAGGTTGATGTCGTGCAGTTTTTCCTGGCTGCTGGAAAAAATCAACAACCAGGCAACCGCAATAGTGATGATTTTTGTTTTCATTTTTTGCGGAAAATATAGATCAAGCCGCCGATTATTCCCAACAGCAGGTTAAAGGCCACATCGAGCAGGGAAAAGGCGATGGCGTAGGAAGCCGGGTAATTGTAATAAACAAAAAGCTTGATCAGGAAAAAATCGCGCACGCCGATGCCGTTGATCGACAAGGGGAAGGAAAGGATAAACAGCAAAATGGGAATGGAAAAAAAATAATCAAGCAAAGGGATGCGGTCCATTTTCAGCGCCTGCCCGATGAAAAAATAGTGAACAACCACATTGAGCTGCAAAAGGAGCGCCCAGAAAAAAACTTTTTTACAAAGGCGCCGCTGCTCTAAAAAATCAAGAATGATGCCATGAAACATGTCCAGTTGCCGCAGGGTTTTTTGCAGCCATGGGCGCTGACAGTGGATGCCGGCCAAAAATCCGCGCGGCAGTTTTTTCCAGGCCAGCAGCAGCAGAAAAATCCCCAACAGGCTGACCAGCAGGGAAACATAGAGCAGCGGGAGTTCTTTGACAAAACGGATTTTTAACAACGAGGAGAGCATGGCCAAGAGCAGCAAGACAACAATACCGCTCATGCGTTCATACACCACCACCGCCAAAGATGCAGTCATCCCCTGTTCGATATGGCGCGTATCTCTGATCCTGACCACGTCGCCGCCGAAACGGGTAGGCAGAAAATGATTGAAAAAAGTCCCCACCAGCAGCGATTGGGTCAGCTGCCACAGCGAATAATCGGCTCCTTTTTCATCGAGGATCAGCTTCCAGCGCTTGGCCGAAAAAAATAATCCGAAGCTATGCAGAGAAAAAGCCAGTAGTACCATGGGCCAGGACACATTGTTAAAAACCGCAATAATGCCCTGCGGACGGGCGCTATAAAACACCAGGTAGAACAGCAGGCCGAAGCCAAAAATAAATTTTAACAAAAAAAAGACAACTTTGCGTTTCATGGATTATCCCGGGGATGAAATTTTTTATAGGTTTTGAGCAGATCGCCAAAATTCAAAGTGGTGTATTTTTCGGTAGTAGCCAAATTGGCATGCCCCAGCAGCTCCTGGATAACCCGCAGATTCGCCCCCCTTTGTAGCAAATGCGTAGCAAACGAATGGCGGAGCAGATGGGGATAGATATGCTTGCTTGAACCACTCAAGTGACGATAGACCTGCGGCAGAATACGCTCAACCGAACGCTGGCTGAGCATGCCGCCCCGGGAATTGACAAAAACCTGTTCCCCTTGATAGTGAAACTCGCTTCGCAAACACTGCAAATAGCGTGATAAAACCGCGGCCGCCTGTTCATGAAAAGGGACAAGCCTTTCTTTTTTCCCCTTGCCCATCACGCGCACTAATCTTTCGCCGAAATGAATATCAGCAGCTTTCAATTCGGTCAATTCTGAAATGCGCAGGCCGGTGGCATACAAAAATTCAAAAAGGGCCTTGTTGCGTAATTGCAAAAAATTTTTTTCGGGCAAAGCGTCGAGAAACTCCAAGATCTCCTTTTCAGTCAGGATCTGGGGGATTTTACGGTCGAGTTTGGGCGTACCAGTGCCGTCCAAAGGATTGTTTTTCAGAACCCCGATTTTGATCAGGTAGCCGTAAAAAGATTTAACGGCATATATTTTACGGGCTACCGTAGCTTTGCTTTTCTTTAGCGAATAAGTGAAGGCCAGGAAATCGCGGATACTATTTCTATTAACCGGCAGCTTGTTCTTGGCAAAATAGAGAAAAAACTGGCGGATATCTATACCATAGGCTTTGATGGTGTGCGGGGAATATTTTTTAATTTCCCGTAAATAATCCAAATAACTATCTAAATTGCCGCTTTCTTTATCCATTGTTCCAACGCCTCGCAGGCTCTTTCGGCTTTTAATTCTTTTTTTCTTTTTTTGTCATGGGATTCCAGCCCGCTATCGCCGAGCAAACCGAAAGTAAATTTGCTGGGCCGGAAATCATTCCAGTTGGCATTAGCAATATAGGCCAGCAACGATCCCACTGCCGTTGTCTCGGGCAGGGCGGACAAAGGTTGTCCCAATACCGCCTGGCTGGCGAAAAGACCGCACAACAACCCGGAACTGACCGATTCCACATAGCCCTCCACCCCGGAAATCTGGCCGGCGAAGTAAATCTGGCTGTTCTTTTTATACTGGGAAAAGTTGTTGATGATCAGGGGAGCGTTAATATAGGTATTGCGGTGCATGCGCCCGAAGCGTTCAAACTCGGCGTTTTCCAGTCCCGGTAGCATGCGGAAAATTTTTTTTTGATCGCCATGCTTCAAGCGCGTCTGAAAGCCGACCAGCTGGTAAAAATTCTTTTTTAAATCGTCCTGGCGCAATTGCACCACGGCATGGGGTCGCCGTTGGGTGCGCGGATCAATCAGGCCAACGGGCTTCAACGGCCCGAAAGCCAGCGATTGCCCTCCCCGGCGGGCAATTTCTTCCAGCGGCAGGCAGGCGTCAAAAAACACATTTTTTTCAAAATCACGGGCTTCCACCGCCTCCGCCTGCACCAGGTTTTGCACAAACGATCCGTATTGTTCTTCATCCAGAGGAATGTTTAAAAAATCGGCATCCCCCTTTTCATAGCGGGAAGCGGCGAACAGTTTCGAAAAATCAATGCTTTCGGCCCTGATTAACGGGCAAGTGGCGTCAAAAAAGAAAAGGTTTTTGCGCATAGTCAAACTTGAAAGGGCCCGGGCAAAATCAGGACTGGTTAAGGGGCCGCTGGCAATAATCAGGGGAAAGTCAGTGGCTGAAATTTCTTTCACCTCCTGGCGTTTGATCGTGACCCCGGCCAGAGCAGTCAGCTCGCTGGTGATATTTGCGGCCAATTGCAGCCGATCGACGGAAAGACTGTTCCCGGCAGGAACTCTATATTTTTCGGCGTGGCGTAAAAAAAAAGAATCGAGCATTTTCAGTTCCCGTTTCAACAATCCGGACGCGGAGGTGATTTCGCCAGAGCCCAGGGAATTACTGCAAACCATTTCGGCTAAAAAACCGCTGCCATGGGCCTCGGTCATCACCTGCGGCCGCATTTCATACAAATCGACCGCAATACCCTTCTTGGCTATCTGGTAGGCAGCCTCGACTCCAGCCAGACCACCGCCGATGATGGTAATTTTTTTTTTCACCTTTTTTGAATGAATGTGCATTCAGGATAACCAGTACAGCCGACAAAATAGCGACGTGTCTTGCGCGAGAATCTTTTTGTCAAGGGCTTGCCACACTGGGGGCAGGCACCCATTTCTTCCTGACTATTTTCAATATGCTTGCAGGCCGGAAAACCTGAACAACCGATAAAATATTGCCGGGTTTTGCGGGAATATCTCTTGATCAGCGGCTTGGCACACAAAGGACATTTCTTTTCCAGAATTTCATCCGGACTGATTTTTTCATTGTTCAGCGTGACCCGGCCGGTGTATTTGCATTCCGGGTAACGAGAACAACCGATAAACCAGCCTTTAGTTTTCATGGAATATTTTTTTAACAGGCCGCAGCCGCAGGTCGGGCATTTTTCCCCGGTTAGCAGTTCCACTTTTTTCCCGTCTTTGACCTTTGCCAAATCCAGCGCCAATTTTTTATAAAACTGATCGATCCCGGTCACCCAATCGAGCTTGCCCTCGGCCACCAGGTCAAGTTTTTTTTCCAAGTCGGCGGTGAAATTGTAGTTCATGATATCCTTGAAATTCTCTTCCAGGTAATCGACCACATTGATGCCCAAATCGGTGGGCACGAATTTTTTTTCCTCGCTGTAAACATATTCCCGCTTGTTCAGGGTTTCAATGATTTTGGCATAGGTGGAGGGACGGCCGATGCCTTTTTCTTCCAGCACCTTGACCAATGACGCTTCGTTGTAGCGGGCCGGCGGCTTGGTGAAATTTTGCTTGTTATCGATAGCGAGCAATTTCAGGATTTCCTTTTCCTGCAGCAACGGTAGAATAGTCTGTTCGCTTTCTCCCCTGGCCATGACCATAAAGCCCTTGAATTTGACGATTTCTCCCTTGGTCACAAACAGATAGAGGCCATTTTTAACGTCAACCTGGGTTTCCTCGATTTCGGCCGCAGCCATTTGCGAAGCAAAAAAACGCTCCCAAATCAATTGATAAATCTTTAACTGACCAGGATTCAAATCGGCCTTGATATCATCCGGTGTATGAAAGGGAATAGAGGGACGGATGCATTCATGGGCGTCCTGAATTTTAGATTTTTTCTTGAACACATTGGCCGTGGCCGAACAATACTTCTTGCCCAGACTGGCCACGATATATTCCCGGGCTTGGTCCCGGGCCTGGTCGGAAATACGAAAAGAATCAGTGCGCATGTAGGTGATCAAGCCGGTAGTTTCGCCGCCATGAATATTTATACCTTCGTACAGTTGCTGTGCCAGCTGCATGGTTTTTTTCACCGGGAACTTGAAGCGGCGGAAAGCCTCCTGCTGCAGGGTCGAGGTAATCAGAGGTGGAAGGGCTTTGCGCTTTTTCAGCTTCTTTTGAATGCGTTCGAGTATGTATTCATTTTCTTTTAATTCGGCCAGTACGGAGTCGCAGGCATCTTTGGCGACGATTTTTATATTTTTGCCATTGCATTTTTCCAGCTTGCTTGTAAAGGATGGTTTTTCGGTGCCTTGCAGTTCAACGGCAATAGTCCAGTACTCTTCAGAAACAAAGGCCCTGATTTCCTTCTCCCGTTCCACGATTATTTTCAGGGCAACCGATTGCACGCGGCCGGCCGAAAGCGGCCCGCCGATTTTTCGCTGCAAGACCGGACTGATTTTGTAACCGGCCAGGCGATCTAGCAACCGGCGCATCTGCTGGGAATCGACCTTGTGAGCATCGATGGTTAAAGGATGTTCAACCGCCGCCAGAATGGCAGAACGGGTGATTTCATTAAAAAGCACCCGAAAAATCTGCTCATTGTCCCTTTTGAGAATTTCCTGCAGGTGAAAGGCGATTGCTTCCCCCTCGCGGTCAGGGTCCGATGCCAGCAGAATTCTATCCGCTTTTTGCGCCTGTTGGCGCAATTCCTTGATCACCTGCGCTTTCCCAGGCAAATCAACGTAAAAAGGCTTGTAATTGTTTTTCAAATCAATTCCCAAAACCGCAACCGGCAGGTCGCGGACGTGTCCCATTGATGAACTGATTATGAATCCATCACCCAGATACTTGGAGATTGTGCTCGACTTGGCAGGAGATTCGACAATGACCAATGTTTTTTTATTCATAAGTAATCCTTCGGTATCCGCCAGCTTCTTCAACGATCAAATTTTTCAAAACCAGACCCATTAAAAGCGAAATGGTTTCGGCCGGCGAAAAATCAAGCGCATCTACCAGAAAATCGATACCTTTTACCTCATTTTCCCCACACAAGTCAAGTATTTTTTTTTCTTTGACCGAGAGCGACACTTCTATTTTGTGCCGCGCCGGGGAGCTCAGGCCGAACTCGAGAAGCAAATCGGCGGCGCTGCTGATTAATGTGGCTCCCTGCTGCAGCAAATAATTCGTCCCCTGGCTGAGTGCTGAATCGATATTGCCAGGGACTGCCATCACGTCGCGATTCTGTTCGAGCGCAAGCCTGGCAGTGATCAGCGATCCACTGCGCAGCGCCGCTTCCACGATTAAAACCGCCTGGGCTATGCCGGCGATGATACGGTTGCGGATAGGGAAAAGAAACGGCCGTGGGACCACATCAAGTGGAAATTCACTGATAATACCGCCCTGATCGATGATTTTTTTGATCAGGGCCATATTGCCCGGAGGATACAAATGCAGCAATCCGCCGGCATTGATTCCGATGGTCCCGGTGTTTTCCCTGACTGCCAGCCGATGGGCCATGGAATCAATGCCATAGGCCATACCGGAGACTATAACCAGCCCCGCCTGGCAGCATTCGGGCAGAATCCTGTTTAGAGCGCTTTGTCCGTAAGCGCTGCCGCGTCGGGAACCAACCACAGCCAATTTGGTTTTTGCTAAAATTTCGCGATTGCCGGTAAAATAAATCAGGTCAGGAGGATCGTAAATTTCTGCCAGCAGCGGCGGATAATCTTTGTCATCGCTGAAAATGATCTCAATGTTATTTTTTTTCAACCGAGCCACTTCCTTTTCAGCGGCTGTCCAGTTCCGCTCGCGCACAGCCTTGATCTCATCCGGGAATAGCCCGGTCACCTCCAGTTGACGCGGCTCCAATCGGAAAAAATCGGCGATTTTGACATTGTTTCTCAGCACATGCTGTCGGGCTTTTGGATTTTTAAAAGTCAGCAGGTGAAAAGAAATCCTTTTTAACTGCCCTTCATTGAACTCAACCATTTCCCTCGAACTTTCTTTTCAAGTTCTCCGCAGGGATGAATTTGACGATTTTGGTGGGCGCTATGATCATGGGCTGACGGGTGATGGGGTTGATGACCCGTTTTTTATTTTTCTTTTTAATAATCAAGGTTCCAAACTTGGAAATTACCAGTTTACGACCCTGGCCAAGATTTTCCAGGGCAACTTCGATGAAAAGATCGATGAAATTATAGGCCTCATATTTTTTTATGGAGATGCGTTTGGCTATTTCTTCGGCCAGATATTTTTTATTCATGTGGACCTCCTGATTTAGGGGATTTAACATAGAGAAAATATAAAGTCAAGTAATAATGAGCTTTTTCAACAAAATTTCTTTGGCCGCGTTCCGGAACTGCCAAAACTGATTTTCAAGTTAGATTTTCTATTTAGATTGACTTTCAATACTGAAATAGTTATATTTTAATTTTAACACGGCAAGGGCTGCTGCATGCAAACGGCAAATTCATTCCAGACCGTCTGCTAAGGAGAAGGACAACCCATGGAAGAAAACGTTTTTTTTATCCCGGTCGCAGACCTCGAAGCCGATGAACTGATTTGCCAAAAACTCGAAAAGGCCATCAAGACCAACGACTGGCTCGCTTTTGTCAAGGCTAGGGACCTGGTGGCCTTTAAAACCCATTTCGGTGAGGAAAACACCCAGGGCTACGTTCGCCCGCTGAATTTTACCATGTTGGCCGGGCTGGTCAAAAAGAAAAATGCCCAACCATTTCTGACCGACACAGCCACCTTGTACAGCGGCCTGCGCGCCAACGCCGTCGGCCACATCGAACTAGCCCAGCGCCACGGCTTCGGTTTTGAAAACACGCAAACGCCCCTGATCATGGCCGACGGCCTGACCGGCGACGAGGAAATCGATGTGCCTATCCCCGGCCGGCTCTATCAAAAAGTAAAAATCGCCTCGCTGATCGTCAAGGCCCAGTCCCTGGTGGTGGTCTCCCATTTCACCGGCCACATGGTCTCGGGTTTTGGCGCAGCCCTGAAAAACATGGGCATGGGCTGCTCAAGCCGCCGCGGCAAGCTGGCCCAGCATTCAACCGCTACCCCCTCGGTAAAAAAGAAAAAATGCACCGGCTGCGGTTCCTGCGCCGTTTGGTGTCCGGCCCAGGCCATCACCCTGGTGGAACAGATCGCTCAAATCGACAAGAAAAAATGCATCGGCTGCGCCGAATGCCTCACCGTCTGCCGCTTCGACGCCATTGGTTACAACTGGTCCGAAACATATGAACAACTGCAACGCAAAATCGTCGAACACGCCTGGGGTGTGGCCATGTCCAAACAGGGCAAGGTGCTCTATATCAACTTTTTAAACCGCATCAGCAAGGACTGCGACTGCATAGGCGGCTTCAAAAAAATCTCCCCGGACATCGGTGTGCTGATCGCCTCCGATCCAGTGGCCATTGACGCCGCTTCGCTCGACCTGGTGGAGCAAAAAACCGGGCGATCGCTTGCCCAACTATCCTATGACATTCCTTACCGTGTACAGATAGACTACGCCCGGGAAATCGGTTTCGGCAACCCCGATTACCAGCTTGTCCAAATTTAGATTGGAAGTATTGGTCTCTGCGTCATGAAACACCAACACCATTCCCTGGCCGGCAAATACGATCGGGCTTTCGCCATCGGTGCTGTTTTAAATATTGTTTTTACTATCATCGAGGCCGCTTATGGGATCATGTCCGGCTCACTGGCATTGCTGGCTGACGCCGGGCACAACCTCAGCGACGTCGCCGGTCTGCTGCTGGCCTGGGGGGCTAGCTATTTGTCGCGGCGCAAACCCTCGGACCGCCGCACCTATGGCTGGCATAGTTCGTCAATTTTAGCGGCCATGCTGAACGCAGTCATCCTATTGCTGGCGGTTGGCGCCATTGCCTGGGAAGCAGTCAAACGCTTGGCTCACCCTGCCCCGGTGGCCGGCAAAACCATCATCGCTGTGGCAGTCATCGGCATGATCATCAACACCATTACGGCGCTGCTATTCAGGTCCGGGCGCAAAAGCGATCTCAACATCCGCGGCGCTTTTCTGCACATGGCCGCCGATGCCGCTGTGTCGGCCAGTGTCGCCGTGGCTGGTGTAGTCATTTTATTAAGCGGCTGGCAGTGGCTTGACCCGGCACTGAGCTTGCTCATTGCCGCGGCGATTTTGGCCGGCACCTGGGGACTTTTGCGCGAAGCGGTCAACCTGGCCCTGGATGCGGTTCCCGCCGGCATCGACCGCGGGGCTGTCGAAGCCTACCTGCAAAGCCTCCCTGACGTCAGCGCCGTTCATGACCTGCATATCTGGGGCCTGAGCACGAGCGAGACTGCTCTAACCGCTCACCTAGTCAAAGCTGCCGCTGATGATGATGATGCACTTATCGCCCAAGCCAGCCGGGAGCTTCACGAGCGCTTTAAAATCGCACACAGCACCCTGCAATGGGAGCACAACACCGCTCAATGCCCTAGTGGGCAGGCTTGTGAAAACAACGGCAGTATTCGGAACAGGGAATAAAATGCGGTAATTTAAGACTCGGGCGAGTCGGCAAAGCTTTCCATAAAAACCCGGTCCAGAGTGGCCAGCAAAAAATCCGCGTTTTCACTATTGAAAGGCATGGGCGGCCTGATTTTCAAGACATTGTGCAAGGGACCGTCAGTACCGATAAGAATGCCAAGCTCGCGCATGCGGTTGACAATAAAGACGGCTTCTTCGGCTGCCGGTTGCAGAGTCAGGCGATCTTTGACCAGCTCAATACCCAGGAAAAGCCCGCTGCCCCGTACATCTCCCACAATGGGATAGCGTTCCACAAATTTGTTCAACCCCTTAAGCAACTGTTCACCGACGGCCAAGGCGTGCTCCATCAGTCGTTCTTCTTGCACAATCTGCAGCACGGTTTCGCCGACTGCGCAGGAAACCGGATTGCCGCCGAAAGTGCTAAAAAATTCCATGCCGTTAGCAAAAGCGGCCGCGATTTCGGCAGTGGTAATCACCGCGCCGATAGGGTGACCATTGCCGATCGATTTACCGAGAACAACAATATCGGGTACCACCTGCTGTTTTTCAAAAGCGTAGAAATGGCTGCCGATACGGCCGTAGCCTGTCTGCACTTCATCGGCGATACACACCCCTCCGGCCTGGCGGATGTGGCGGTAGACCTCTGGTAAATATCCTTGCGGAAAAAATATCTGACCGCCCACACTGGGGCAGCTTTCAGCGATGAAGCCGGCCGGGACCCGCCCCTGTTGGCGCAGCAAATCAATTAGATCCTTAACATGGCCGGCATACTTGATTCCTGCTTCAGGATCACAGGCTTTGTAAGGTCCGCGAAAGACATCGGCCAAGGGTGCCTTGTGAACCCAGGCCGGCGCGCCTTGGCCGCCGGGTCCATCATGCTTGTAAGGGCTGATATCGATGAGCGACGTGGTATGACCATGGTATGCCGCCGCCAGTACGATCATGTCCCGCTGCCCGGTGTAGGTTCGCGCCAGGCGCAGGGCCAATTCATTGCCCTCGCTAGCCGAATTGACAAAAAAACAAACGCTCAAAGGCGCCGGCAGCGTGGCGCATAAACGCTCGGCATAACGGTTGATGGTATCGTGAAGATAGCGCGTGTTGGTATTGAGAACATTCATTTGGCGCTGGGCGGCGGCCGCCACAGCGGGATGACAATGTCCGACATGGGGGACATTGTTGTAAGCATCCAGGAAACGGCGGCCCGTTTCATCGAATAGATATTGCATCCAGCCGCGGACTACTTTGAGCGGTTCCCGGTAACTGATGCTTACACTGGCGCCGATAGATCGCCGCCGGGCAGCCAGAGTTTCCGCTTTGGTCGGTTCAGGCTCAGGAAAAAGTTTTTCCGGAACGGATAAGATCAGGTTGGGATCGGGAGAAAACAGGCCCCACAACTCGCACTCATTGGCACTGGCTACTCCGGGAAAGTCACAGCCCATACCCAGCAAATCCAATATAATCTGAAAATGCAGATGGGGCGTCCACCCACCGTTGACATCCGTGCTGCCGATTTTGCCGATGATTTGTCCCCTGGCAATTGCCTGCCCCACCCGCAACCCGGACAGCGAATCGAGGCTCAGGTGTCCATATAGAGTATAGAATGTATCGCCAGCGCTCGTCCAATGCTGCAGGATAATCACCGGGCCATAATCGAGTGGCGCCTGGTTGCGGGCGAAAATGAATATCTCGCCGTTCAGGGGTGCGTAAACCGAAGATCCGGCAACCATGAAGATATCCATGCCAAGATGCACGGTACGATTGGCTTCGGCAAAGAGATCATCTTTAACAAACAAAGGTGACATGTAAAGCATACGAGCTTCATTATAACGGCCGATGCCAATCTTTACCCCGGCCTGGTTCATGGCGCCGAAAAGCCGTTGGCTGAGTTCCGGTTCACGGTTGTTTTCGGGATTTCCTGCCATATAGTGGCTGGCGATGCCCAAATCAAAAACCAACAAAGGTTCAGTCTGCAGATTTTGGCCCACGACAGCTGCCATGTTTTTTTGATTTTTCCGCAGCCAGTCTTTGATCGCCGCGGCGCGCGGCAGAACAGGCAGACCGCAAGAGTTGCGGAACTTGGCTTCGGCAAAACGCCGCTGAATCCGGAACAATTGCGGCAAGGTTTGGCGGATCGATTGCTGGCTGATTGATAAATATTCGTCCTGAGGGTGCAGGCTCTGTTGATGAACGGCCAGACAGGCGCTCAGACATAAGCGCAAGCGCACCAAATCGAAAAGAACGGTAATTTCTTTTTCTTCAAGGGGGAAGACGGCATAAAAGCCAGTCACAATTTGGGCGGCAGTGCTAAGTGGATCCAGTTTATCAAGGATAGCGTAAGCGATAGCCACGGCCAGGTCGCCGATGGTATAGCTGTAAACCATATCACCGAAATCAATAATGCCGACTACCCGCTGATCTTTGCTGAAAAAGTCATCCCCGCCGCCGACCAGGACGTTGTAGTTGTTGGCATCGTTAAAAATTACACTGCAACGTAAGCCTGGCAATAAGGGGCCAACCTGCCGGTTAAAATCCGCACTGCCTTTTTCTATCAGTTCTTTGAGCAAAGGATCCTTGATGAGCGGCAAATATTCTGCGATCAGTTTAGGGGCTTGGGCCAGATCCCAGTAAAAATCCCGGTGAGCTCCAGGAATATCAAAATCGGCCAGAGCCCGGTCGATCTCTCCCATGCAACAGCCCAGATCGGTCATGAGGTCGGCGCTTTGTCTTTTGACAGTCGCCAGCGGTTTTCCCGGCAGGTAGGAAACCAGGCGGGCAAAGTGCTTGTCCCCGGCCGGCGAAGTGATTTCGCTGATGAATTCACCATTTTTGGCAGCCATGACTTTTGGACAAAAAGACAACCGTTTTTCCAGATGGCGCATCACCTGGTTCTGGGTTTCCAACATGTTCTGTTCTTCCATGGCGTTGGCAATTTTTAAAATGCAGCGTTCTCCATCTGTCGTGGTCATTAAAAAATTTTGATCGCGCTCGCTGGGCAGTGACCGGGCCGCGGCCTTCACGGCAAAAGTATTTTCTACAATGGCGACCGCTTCTTGTTCATTGAACTTTGGCTTATAATGCAATAGGGACGAATCCAGACAACTCATCTTCGTTTTACCCCTTCAAGTTTTTTTGCCGTAAGTGCTGATGATTTCGGCACGGCGGAAGCAATCCAGCGCGTGATCGTTGACTAGGCCCGTGGCTTGCATGTGGGCATAGCAAATCGTGGAACCCATGAATTTAAAGCCGCGCGCCTTCAAATCCCGGCTCAAGGCGTCCGATTCCAAGCTGGTTGCCGGGTAGTCTGCCAGGCTCCGTAAGGAATTAACTTTGGGAGCGTGGTTGACAAAACTCCAGATATACTTGGCAAAAACGCCGAACTCATCCTGAACTTCGATAAACCTTTGGGCGTTGGTGACGGCCGCCGCTATCTTGGCCCGGTTGCGGATAATGCCGGAATTGGCCAGCAGTTCAGCCACTTTTTTTTCATCATAGCGGGCCACTACCCGCGGATCGAAATGGTCAAAGGCGACGCGGTAATTGTCCCTCTTTCTTAAAACGGTATACCAGCTCAATCCGGCCTGTGCCGCTTCCAGGGTCAAGAATTCAAAAATGGCTTGATCGTCGTAAAGCGGAACACCCCATTCCCGATCATGGTAGTCCAGGTAATCGGGCTTACTTTCGTCCACCCAGGGACAGCGCTGCTTATTCCGGTATTCCTCAAGATCTTTGCTGTTCATGGCTTTTTGATTCATTTTTTCCTCGTTATCACTTGCAGCAACCTCCGTCCGGAGAACAACCGCAGGACGGAGCGGTGCCTTGCAGGGCACCCTGGATGATGGCGGCGGCGCAGCCCACTCCGGGATTGACAGTCACGGCCGTGAAAGGGCAATTGCGCTGGCAGGCGCCGCATTCGATACAGGCATCGCGGTCAACGATGTTGGCCTTGCCATTTTCCAATGCAAAAACCTCATGGGGGCAGACAGCAAGACACATGCCGCAACCGTTACAGCGGGACTTATTCAATTCCAAACTGACGACGTTTGCCAGATAGCGCAGGCCCATTTTATCCTCCCAGGGTAAAACGCAGAATGACGCGCAGAATGATCCCCACAGCGGCAGCAGTGATAATCGCCGGCATGGCCAGGCGCATCTCTTTTTTAACACCGGAAAGCGAGGTGATGGTCGAAGCCCCGGTGTAGTTCAAGGCCAGGAATGCGGAAACGGCGCCGATTATCAGCATCCAGGCCAGTGCTTCCGCCAGGCTCCAGGGCAGCAGCAGCCAACAAAGCAACCAGAGAGCCAGCCCGGTCCAAACCCCCTTCCCGGAAAAAGCCCGGCCCGGCAACCAGGGCAAGAGCAAGGGCATAAGTACGGTGCCGCTGAAAATAGCCGCCGCCAAAGGGAAAACATCGTTCAACATGGTTGTCACCCGGAGCCGCGGCAAGTGCAGCAGAATGATGGCGGCCAAAAGATAGGGGAGATATCTCAGGATTTGCATCAATTCCACCGGCACGGTAAGCAAACGGTCCGCAGCGGCAAAACGCACCCGGCGCATGGCCGGAGTGGCACGGTTTCCGGCAGCCATGAATGCCGGTAGGTCGGAAGCCCGCACCGGACCATAAAGCACCCGGAAACCGCTGCGCAGAATCACCTCATGAGCCGCCACTCCCGGAGCCGCGAGTTGGGGCAGGATCAGGACGCGGTGACTGACCACCTCGGCCAAACGCATGGCTTCGATACTCCTGACCAGTTCGTCGGTGCCGAACGTGCCTTTGCCGGCGGCGCACCAGACATTGATTCCCCCGCTGTCCAGAACCAGGAGCCAGGCTGAGATAGCCTCCAATTCACGCCGCAGGCTATCGAAGCTGAACTTGTAGTTCGCCGTCACCAGAACCGGAGAGGTGGGATCGGGATTTCCCACGGCGTACAACCCCGGCGCCACAGCATAGTCCATGCGCCCGATATTCCAACGCTTCATCCAGCCGGCGCGGATGTCTTTTTTTTGCAAGCCGATGTCTATGAGCGGAATGGCTCCGGCCGGAGTGAAGAGAAATCCACGGGTGGCATGTGTAAGTGGTTGATAGTTCATGAAGTGCCCCCTGGGGCGGGAGCGGCACAACCCGATTGATCTTCTCGGCAACCATCATGCAGGGCTTGACCGAGCCATTCCAGGCTGACCAGGATCTGAGCGAGTTTTTTGGGCGGCAGCCGGTTAAGCAGCCGGCGGTACAAGTCATTGCATTGACCATGGATACGCTCCGCAAGTTTTTTCCCGGTTGGCGCCAAGGTGAGTACTTGCGCGCGGCGGTTGTCGGGATTGATGACCCGCTCTACCCAGCCTTCTTTCACCAGACCATCTACGGTGCGACTCAAGGTGCTTTTGTCCAGACACATGGTTTCAGCCAATTCGCTCACGGTGGTCGAATCGCGTTCGGCGATTTCTAAAAGCGTGTGGCATTGGGCCATGGAAATGCCGCAGCAAAGAGCATCCTGCTGTAACTGCACGATGATGAAGCGTTCCAAACGGCACAACTGCCGGCGAAAAACCTGTACTTGTTGATCGGTCATGAATGCCTCCAATGTTGCTATTCCAAACAATTGTATTAAACAACTGTTGTATTGTCAATACACATATTTTTTTTCAATTCAATGTTCTGGCGCTTTTTTACCCGGTTTTTTGGCCCTAGGGATGTTCCTGTTTATTTGCTGTACTGAAATATAAAAAAAGATTGAATTTTATTTTTTTATATGCTATATAATGGTTTCAAGGTTGGTAAAGGAGAAGTAAAATGAAGATAGAAAAAAGAAAAAAGGGTAATGTCGTCATCTTTGACTTGAAAGGGAAAATACTGAGCGGTGAGGGAATTGACGAACTCAGGCAATCCATTGATGCCACCCTCAAGGAAAACGAAAGGCAGCTGATATTGAATTTCGCCGAAGTTCCCTACCTCGATTCCACCGGTCTGGGCGAAATCGTCCGTTCCTACACCACCCTTAAAAAAGCTGGCGGCACGATTAAAATCGTCAACTTGACCAACAAAGTCAAGGATCTGCTAAGCGTCACCAAGCTGATCACGGTTTTTGAAACTTTCGAAGACGAAAACAAGGCTGTAGAAAGCTTTAAATAATAGCAATCATCCTCTGCGCTTGCCAGAACCGGAATGGATGTTTTTTCCCTACTGGCAAGCGTTGCACTGCAAGAAACAAATCTTCCCAAGATTCGCCTTCAACCGTGACATGGCCGGAAAGCGTGGATCTTTCTGACTTAAATAAAAGGTGAATCCATGTGCGGTATCTGCGGTTTTTTTCAATTGGAAAAAGAGGCCGATGACGGAACCCTGAAACGAATGAACGACCAGATCGTTCATCGCGGTCCCGATGATGATGGCTTTTTCCAGCAGCAAGGCATCGGGCTGGCGGTTCGGCGTTTGAGCATCATCGACCTTGCCACCGGCCATCAACCCCTGTGTTCGCAATCGGGCAACTCCTGGATCGCCTATAACGGCGAGGTATACAATTTCCAGCAGCTGCGCCGTGAACTAGTCGAACGGGGTTATGTCTTCCGCAGCCAAAGCGATACCGAAGTTGTGGTCAACCTTTACGAAGAATTCGGCCTGGAATTCGTGAAAAAACTGCGCGGCATGTTCGCTTTCGCCATCTACGACCAAAAAAACAAGCGCCTGATCCTGGCCCGGGATCATATAGGGAAAAAACCTCTGTATTATTGCCTGAAACAAAATCGCAACCTTGTTTTTGGGTCCGAGATCAAAGCCATACTACAATACCCCGGCATCGACCGCGCCGTGGACCCAGAAGCGCTTGATTTTTTCCTGACCCTGGAATATATCCCGGCTCCTTATTCGATTCTGGCCAGCGTCAAAAAACTGCCGGCCGGGCACATACTGGTATACGAAAACGGCAAGGCAACTTTGAGCGAATACTGGGATGTTCCGGTCCACGAACACCAGCGTGATTTCGCGTCGGCCTGCGAAGAATTCCTTTACCTGCTCGAGGAATCGGTGCGCCTGCGCATGATTTCCGATGTCCCGCTGGGCGCGTTTTTGTCCGGCGGCATTGACTCCAGTGCCATTGTGGCCATGATGGCTAAAATCTCAACCGTTCCCATTAAAACATTTTCCATCGGTTTCGAAGAAAAATCTTACAGTGAATTGCCGTATTCGCGCCTGGTGGCTGAAAAATTCAAGACCGATCATTGCGAAAAAATACTGAACGCCGATATTCACGGCCTGGTTCTGCAGTTGGCCGCCTGCTTGGACGAACCCTTGGGAGATTTTTCTAATTTCCCCACTTACCTGGTCGCCCGCTACGCCAGGGAAAAAGTGACTGTCGCCCTGTCCGGTGATGGCGGCGACGAAATTTTCGGCGGCTATGAACATTACTTGGCCCAAAAATTGGCTCGCTTTATTGACTTTTCTCCATTGCATCCGCTGCGGGCACTGATTGGCCAAACCATGCGCCTGGTGCCGCCATCGGCATTGAAAAAAGGACTGGTCAACCGCAGCAAGCGCTTTGCCGAAGGCTTGACCAATTCCGCGGTCAACCGCCACTTCCGCTGGATGCTGTTTCTGACCGCCGCGCAAAAGTCACGCCTCTACACCCGGGCTTTCCAGCAAAATTCTTTTGCACTTGACTTGCCTGACCGTGAACCGTTCCAATCGTTTTTCAAACGCAGCCGGCAGTTTTCCGGAATCAACCAGGACCTGTATCTGGACTTGAAGACCTACCTGGCCGATGACATCATGGTTAAAGTCGACCGCATGACCATGGCCGCATCGCTGGAAGCGCGCGCCCCGTTGCTGGACTACAAAATGGTGGAATACGCGTTTTCCCTGCCCGCGGACTGGAAAGTCAGAAATGGAACAAGCAAATGGTTTTTCAAGAAAGCCATGGAAGGAATTCTGGATCAAAAAATTATCTACCGCCAGAAACAGGGATTTTCCATCCCTATTAAAAACTGGTTAAAAAACGAATTGCGGGAATTGATGCTGGAAACCCTGTCCGAAAAAAAAATCGCCGCCATGGGATTCTTTAACGCCCCTTACGTGCAAACCATGATCCAGGAACATCTGCAAAACCGGGAGAACCACTCCCATCGGCTATGGGCACTGATGCAGTTTCAACTCTGGCACGACCATTTCGGCAAAGGCTAAGCCGCTTGTTCCATTCAGCCTTTGTGGAGTGAACCGTCTATGCTGAATACATTCTTAATTGTTTTGCCAGTTGTTTTTTTGGCCGGAGTAGTCGATTCAATCGCCGGCGGCGGCGGACTCCTTTCGGTTCCTGCTTACATGGCCGCCGGACTGCCGCCGCATTATGCTTTGGGCACCAACAAATTTTCCTCCAGTTTCGGCACTTTTTTCGCCACCTTGCGCTATCACCAGCATGGGTTGATCGATACCCGCGTGGCTTTGCTAAGCGCTTTTTTCGCGTTTATTGGTTCTTTTTTAGGCTCCCGCACCGTACTGTTGATCAACCCCGATTTTCTGCGTTATCTGCTGGTTATTCTAATCCCGGTCATCGCCGCCTTCACCTTGCTGAACCGTTCCCTGGGTCAGCAGAACCATTCACAGCAACAGACCCAGGGACGAAAATATTCCCTTGCCGCCATGGCAGCAATACTTATCGGTTTTTACGACGGTTTTTTCGGACCCGGCACCGGCACATTTTTGATCTTATTTTATACCCTGGTCCTGAAATACGATTTTGTCACCGCCAACGCCAACACCAAAGTCGTAAATCTGGCTTCCAATATCGCAGCGCTGGTGACTTTTATCATCAATGGCAAAATCATTTATGCCATCGGCATTCCAGCTGCAGCGGCCGGCATCGCTGGCAACCTGCTCGGTGCCAAACTGGTCATCAAACGTGGCAGCAACATCATCCGCCCGATATTCATCCTGGCCTTGGTTCTGCTATTAATTAAAATTATCTATGACCTGCTGATCAGGAGCTGAATCCGGGGGAAAACAATAGTTTCATTTCACTTATTGTCAAAGCGCAAGAGATAAAAATTGGCGCAAAGCCGGCCGCTGACCGCGGCCAGCGCCGCGGCCACAACCCCGACCATATGCCCCCGGGATATTGCCAGCAGCAACACCCCGGCAATCACCGTCACTTCGATAGCCGTGGCTATGGTTAAAGGTCGGGTGTTTTTGCCCTTGACCAGTAATGAACGCTGGAAAGCCAACAGCACTTCCAGGGCCGGCAAAACACTCATGATGCGAATGGGCAAAATGGCCAGCTTAGTCAATTCCAGCGTTAATCCCGAAATATGGTGAAACCATAAAAAGACTGCCGGCGTAAACGAAATAAAACCCAGTAAAAGCGAAGACGCGATCCCCAGCAGCATGGCAAAAGACCGCAGTTTCCGGTAACTGCCATCACCTTGACCAAGCAAAGCGATAGCCGCCTCCTGGAAAGATAGGCCGGCGCTGCGGAAAATGAAAGTTAAGGCATTCAAAACCGGCAGCAGGGCCAGCGATTCAATAGGCAAACGGCTTTTACCCATGAAAAAAGATAGCAAGGGGTAGATCGCCAGCGCCAAAACCGATGTCAGGGCCAAGGGAAAATAGAATCCGATTAACGAGCGGTAACTATAAGCTGGCTTTGACCCGCTGCTTTTTTCCGGTTCGGCCAATAAATCCCTGACCAGTTTCCGGGCCATGAATCGGCTGGCCATGGCTTCCATAAACACACCGGCGGACAAGGCGGCCGCGCCGACACAAGCTCCAGGCAGCGTTGAAAAAAGATAAAGCAGCAAGGCCGTGGCAGCCATGGAGCTTAAACGCACAATAGTGCCGTACGCCACCCGCCGCGGCAAATTGTTGCCAATTAAAATACCCTGATAAAAACGCCGGTAGCCAATGGCCGCCGGCCAGGGAATAAGGAGGATGGAAGCCAGGTGCGTCAGCCGGGCAACAGACCAAGGTAGCCCGATCAGGCTTCGAGTCAGCCAGAAAAATACCGGCGGCATTAAAACCAGCAGCATGGCCAGGGTGATAAGCACATTCAAGGTGTTACTGAAACGCCGCAGTTTGAGAAAATTGGCCCGATCTTTAACCAGAACGTTGGCCGCGCTGAGCATCATGATGATCGGCGATTCAAAAATCATGGCCAATGAAAACGCGACTCCGTAAGCGGCCAGATTGAACTTGGCGTCTGTCAAACGGGCGATGAGCGCGGCGATGAACGGCCCTTCCATGCTCATCATCAGCCAGGTGGAGTACAGGGGCAGCCAGAAGGCAGCGATTTTTTTCCAGGTCAGTTCAGGTTTTTCAGGATTCATTTGTCCAAGGATAACACGACTTTTCTTGGCTGACAAGGACAAAACTGGCACTATTCCCAGTCCGGGTTTCTGTCTGGCGATTCCTTTTGTCACCTTGCGCTCATTTTTATATCAACCACTGTAAAACATTATATTTTTCGATTACTCCCGAAAAAATCATGTATATTTTTCGGTTTTGAGTCAATAAAAAAAGGGAATCATGCGGTTGACATCATTAACGCCCTGATTTACAATTTTCAAAACCCATGAAAAAAATAACACTTCTGGCTTCCCGCCTCATCCTGGTCTGCATTTCTTTGCCGCTGCTCAGCCGCCTCTGGGGAAAAGTGATGCGCCTGCGCCGCCCGCACTTCCTGGCCAAGCTGATGATCGACCGATTCCAAGGTCATTACCGGATCAAAATGGACGATTACAAGGGATCGCCCCTGGATTATCCTTCGCTGGCTGATTTTTTTGTCCGCCCCCTCAATGCACTGCAAAGGCCATTGTCAGCGAACGAGCAGTTCATCCTTTCCCCGGCCGACGGTAATTTGAGCGAAATGGAACTAATCGCAACGGACTGCGCCACCCAGGTCAAGGGAAAAACATATCCGCTCAGCCGCTTATTGGCCGCTGACATCGATTTTTCCCAAAACTGGTACCTGACCACCATCTATCTGTCGCCAGGCAACTACCATCGCTTCCACTATCCGGTTTCGGGCCGGATCAGCGGCTGTTTTCACGGCGGCAACCGTTTATTCCCGGTCAATGCTTTTTCAAGTGAACGGGTCAAACTGCTTTACATAAAAAATGAACGTTTGGTAACGCGCATAGATTTGCAAGGCAGTTCAATGTACGTGGTGGCGGTGGGCGCTACGTTTGTAGGCAGCATTGCCATGGCATACCTGCCGGCAGGTCTGCCCAACAAAAACGGCTGGCGCGAGCTCAATATCCCGGTGACCCAGATGGCCGAAATGGGACGCTTCAACATGGGGTCAACCATCATTATGGCTTTGCCAGCCATTTTGGTGGAAACGGTAGCTGCCGAAAAAGGAAAGCCGCTTTGCGTCGGCGCTCCGCTGTTCAAGATCAAGAATTAATCGGTTTTATTCTAAATGCAGTGATTCCTTGTTATCTACCACGTAATCATTGAGTCTCATTTCTACCTAATAGAGAGGGTAGGGGCGTTCCGCTGGAACGCCCTAAATCTTAAATCATGGTTTCTCAGGGCGACCCCTCGGGTCGCCCCTACCTTGTCAACGATAGCCGGCTTTGTTCAAATCGGCTAAAGACGTGGCCCGCCAGGAGCATCCTGGAATATTTCATACTTGAATTTTTTGCCTTCGGCTTTCAAAGCTTGAATCAGGTGTTCCACTTCGATTGAATAAACGTCGTCATCATTGGTGTTAGTGTGAATCAGCAGCGGAGTTTGCAGCTTTTTGACATGCCAGACCGGCGAACGACGCTGGTATTCCTTGACATTCTCATTGACCGTTTGCCCGATATGAAAAGGAGCCGAATATTCCAGTGGGTAATCGGGGCTTTGATATCCCAGGCGCATGACCAGGTCGCTGACCGGGTGTCTGATTTTTTTTAAGCATTTTGTTCCTCCCGAGCCCAGCAGGGCTGGATAAGAGCCTTAGATAGCAAATTCAAAATTTGTTCTAAAAAACTAACAAATTTTTTGAATTTGCTATAAGGCTCTAAAATTAAATTCATTAAAACTTGGGCCCGCGCAGGATCCTGGCCGGCAGGGTGATCAAAGTCCTGAGCAGTTCAAAAACCCCGCCAACGGCAATGCCCAGGAGGCGGAAAGGCAGTAAAAGGAGCCAGACCAATGGATAGAGCAGGAGGGCCAACAAAGCCAGCGGCCAGCAAATTACCAGCAATATCAACCATAACAAGAATTTACTCATGCGTTTCTCCTTGGCGCCAAGCCGCCCCTGGCAAAGAGGGGGAAGTCTTCGGTTCGGAATGCCTTAAAGATTTTTTTACCATACTGTGTTAGAATTTACAAATCATACATGCAAAACCTGCCGCAAATTGAAAATCGCTTAAAAGAGAAATTGCGCGCCGGCATCAACATCTACCGGCAAATATCCTGCCCGCTGCCACAGCCATTGCTGGATTTCATTCAACAGAAATTGCCTGACATTAAGGCTTCCCATGCCGCCGACCTTCCTCCTAGCTTTGCCAATTCCCGCCGATTGTACAAATCGTTTCACATTGACCCGATCAAACACCGTCCTTCATCCGAAGCTCTTTGGCGGCGACTCAGGGACAGGAATGATTTCCCAGACGTGAATCCGGTGGTCAATTTAACCAACCTGTTATCCCTGAAATTTCAAATCTGTTATGGTCTGTATGACCTTGCCCGCGTCCACGGTGATATTGTCATCATTCTGGGCGAAAAAAATGATTGTTACCAGGGAATTCGCAAGGAGACCCTCAATTTTCAAGGAAAAATTGTTTTGCGCGACGCCCAGGGCGCATTCGGCAATCCCTCGGCAGATTCCCTGCGGGCCAGCGTGAACGAAAGCAGCCGGGATATCATGCAGGTACTTTTTTTTCACCCTAGCGACTATTTAAAAGAAAAAATACTAGACGAAACTCAAGCCATGTACAGGCAATTTTTCAGCATAGGCGAGGTGCAATCTTTTTTTATTTAGAGCGAATGCTAAAAAAAGGGGTTCTCCCTGAAGGAGGAATATGCAAAACCAGCGAATCACAGACACAGTTCCTGAACCCGGGCTGAAAACCATCATCACTCCAGCCACGGTCATTACCGGTGAAATCCAGGGTCAGGGCGATTTAATTCTGGAGGGACAATTAACAGGAAATATATCAATAGAAGGATTGTTGCTGATCGGCAAAGGGGCGAGCTTCAAGGGTGAAGCGACAGCCGAAAACATGGTTATTGCAGGCCAGGCTGAAGGCCAGATCAAGGCAACCGCCAAAATTGAAATCAGAAGCAGCGGACACATGCAAGGCAATATCTTCTGCCAGCAAATCGCCATTGCCGAAGGGGCGTTTGTGGATGGCGCGATAAAAACCAAAAATGGCGAACTTCTAACCCCTGATTATTTTGTGGAAAAAAGAAAAGACTTGCAACCCGGACAGAAACTGAAATAATAGCGGTTTTTACCTTTGCCAATTGAGCCCGGCAACAAAACCACGCCGGGCGGGAAAAACATATAATCCGGCCGAACGTTGTTGCCGGCCAAAAATCAGGCGGTTGATTTTTTTAAAAGGATTCAAATAGTAAAGTAAGTAATTGCCCCAGCGCCGGTCGCCGCAAGCGATTCTTTTTTCACCGCAGTCGGACAACGGGGCCAGTACGTAAATGGCGGCCAGCGAACCGCACAAGTCGTTTATTAAATCTTTCCCTGAAGGCAGCCACATGCTGCCCTCGATCACATATTCCCAGACAATATTCAGTGTCTGACTGAAAAGCAGCGCCCTGCCGTTGCTGTAGCCGCGCTCTTTCAAATACAGGCCCAGGCCGGCAAAACTGACCGGGTGCGCGACATAGTTGATCCAGAAACCGTTATGATCCATTTTCCCGCCCTGGATGGCGCTGTTGATGGGATCTTTGAAATTTTGCCAAACTTTTTTAATTGAGGCTTCGTGGAATATGCGCCGGCGCGTGTCGGACAGGACCAGGACATAGACGCAGGTGACGGCTGAAACAATGGCCACGTCCTGCAATAATTTTATTTTCTTTTTCTCAGCCCGGAGCGGCAGAATCAGCGCCAAAATCAGCAAAAAAACAGGAAGCCTTTTCAGCATGTTGATCCTATTTTAACACAAGTTGTTTCCATATTACTGCTATTGACTTTTCAGCTGCGGCGGATTACACTAAGTAAAGAATCTTGGTAATCCAAAGAAATTCTTTTAAATTAAGGATAATCCATGACTGAAAACAAATCCGAGGTCCAAAAGTCTGAAAAAAGCAACGAAACAAGCTTTGCCGATTTGCTTAACGCTTCCATTCATACAACAACCAGAATCAAAGTAGGCGAAGTGGCCGATGGCAAAGTTATTTCCATCGGCAAAGAAAACATATTTTTGGACTTGGGCACACGCGCTGAAGGCATGATCGACAGGGAAGAATTCATTCACAAAGGTCAATTGACCATCAAAGAAGGCGAAACCATCCAGGTTTTGGTCAGCGCCTTCCGTGACGGCATATTCCATTGCACCAGCCGTTTGCACCAGACCGGCAGAAGCGATTCACGTCAAGCCAAGGATTCACCAACCCTGGCAATGCTGCGTGAAGCTTTCGCCGCCCACCTGCCGGTGGAAGGCAAAGTCAAGTCTGTAAACAAGGGCGGTTTTGAAGTTCACATCCTGGGCCAGAAAACTTTCTGTCCGATTTCTCAAATAGAAAAAAATTACTGCCAAAATCCTGAAAACCATTTGGACAAAACTTATACTTTTTTAGTCATGCAATACGAAGAAGACGGCCGCAACATTGTGGTCGGTCGCAAGGAACTGCTCCAGGCCGATGAACAGGAAAAAACACAGCAACGATGGCAAGAACTCCAAGTTAGCCAGGTGCTTGAAGGCACGGTAACCTCGGTGCATGACTACGGCGCTTTTGTCAATATCGGCGTCGTCGAAGGACTGCTGCATGTTTCGGAAATATCCTACCAGAAGACGCAAAACACCCAGGAGGCTCTCCATATCGGGCAAAAATTGAATGTGGCCATCATCAAGTTAGACCGGGAAACAAAAAAAATATCCCTAAGCCTGAAAGCTTTGCAAGTTGATCCCTGGGTTGAAGCCGGCAAAAAATTGGCCCTTGGCGCCGAGTTTTCGGGCCGGGTCGTGCGTCTTAAAACTTTTGGCGCTTTTATCGAACTGTTCCCTGGCGTGGACGGCCTGCTGCATATTTCTCAATTGGGAGTCAATCGCCGGGTAAACCATCCCAAAGAAATTTTAACTGTCGGCCAGACGGTCAATGTCCGCGTCCTGGCCGTAGACCTGGCGCAAAAAACAATTTCCCTGACCATGGAAGAACCTGAGGTGGATTACAGCGACGAACTTTCGCGGTTAAAGGAAAAACAGGAAGAAGATTTGAAAACAGGGACCAGCACCATGGCTGCCCTGCTGGATTCAGCGATAAAAAAGAAAAATAAATAACTGACCCAGCAAAGCTGGATAAGAGCCTTAGATAGCAAATTCAAAATTTGTTCTTAAGAGCTAACAAATTTTAGAATTTGCTATAAGGCTCTACCACTTAACCCGGTGTTTTTAATCTGCTCTCCAATTTGAAAAAAAATCGTTATTTCTGCTATAATAGTACAACAATGTTTAAATTTATCATACGCAAAATATTCGGTACTCAAACTGAACGCGACCTGAAGCGCCTGAAGCCGAATGTCATCCGCATCAACAACCTCGAACCTGCCACGCGGCAAATGAGCGATGAGCAATTGCGCAGCAAAACCGATGAATTTAAAAAAAGAGCGCTGAATGGCGAATCTCTCGATAGCCTTTTAGTGGAAACTTTTGCCGTGGTACGCGAAGCGGCGCGGCGCACCCTGAACATGAGGCATTTTGACGTGCAACTGCTGGGTGGCATGGTGCTGCACCAGGGAAAGATCGCCGAAATGAAAACCGGTGAGGGGAAAACCCTGGCCGCTACCTTACCCGCCTATTTGAACTCGCTGAACGGAAAAGGCGTGCATGTCGTTACAGTCAATGACTACCTGGCCAACAGAGACTCAAAATGGATGGGTAAAATCTATCAATTCCTAGGCCTTTCCGTAGGCGTCATCCAACACGAAATGGATGACCAGCAGCGCCAGCAGGCCTATGCCTGCGACATCACCTATGGAACCAACAACGAATTCGGTTTCGACTACCTGCGTGACAACATGAAATTCGACGTGCAAACCTTAAGTCAGCGCGAATTCAATTTCGCTATCATCGATGAAGTCGATTCCATTCTCATCGATGAAGCCCGGACGCCACTGATCATTTCTGGCCCCACCGAGGCATCGACATCATTTTATTACCGGGTCAATGAATTTGTGGCCAGAATCAAGCGCAGCAAAGAATTATTCGAATTGGACGAGAAATCCAAAACCGTGGTTTTGACCGAAAACGGCATCACAGAAGCTGAGAAATTTTTCCGTGTGGACAACCTCTATGATTTGCCGAACATGGACCTGCTCCACCAAATCTATCAATCGCTCAAAGCGCACTTGATATTCAACCGCGATGTCGATTACCTGGTCAAGGACGACCAAGTGTTGATCGTCGATGAATTCACCGGCCGCATCATGCCCGGACGCCGCTATTCCGACGGCCTGCACCAGGCCTTGGAAGCCAAGGAAAACGTCAAAGTCGAGCAGGAATATCAAACTCTGGCCACCATTACCTTTCAAAACTATTTCCGCATGTATAAAAAGCTCGCCGGTATGACCGGTACAGCCATTACGGAAGCGGCGGAGTTCGCCCATATCTATCATTTGGACGTTGTGGAAGTCCCCACCAATCAAACTTTGATCCGCACCGAATTCCGCGATGTGATTTACGGCAGCAAGGAAGAAAAATGGGACGCCGTGGTCAAGGAGATCAAAGCCCTGAACGAAAAAGGCCAGCCGGTTCTGGTGGGGACAATCTCGATTGAAAATTCGGAGTTGCTTAGCCGCAAGCTGAACCGGGAAAAGATCCGCCATGTGGTGCTTAATGCCAAGTACCATGAAATGGAAGCCGAAATCGTGGCCCAGGCCGGACGGTTCCATTCGGTAACCATCGCCACCAACATGGCCGGACGCGGCACCGACATCTTGCTGGGTGGGAATGTCGAGGCCTTGCTCCGGGAAGAATTAAAGAAAAAAGGTTTCAGCCTGGAAACAGCGCCGCCGGTAGTGGCGGAAAAAGTCGGAAAAGAAATAAGCGATCAGGTAAACCGCGAACATGTAACCGTGATTGAGCGCGGCGGCCTGCACATCTTGGGCACCGAACGCCATGAGGCCCGCCGCATCGACAACCAGTTGCGTGGTCGCTCCGGCCGCCAGGGCGATCCAGGCTCTTCCCGTTTTTACATTTCCCTGGAAGACGATCTGATGAAAATACTGGGCTCGGACCGCATACGCGGGATGCTGGTCAGGGCCGGCATGAGCGATGGTGTTCCTTTGGAAAACCGGCTGGTGTCACGGGCGATTGAAAACGCTCAAAAGCAAATTGAAGGTCAGAATTTTTCCATCCGCAAGCATCTACTGGAATATGACGACGTGATGAATAAGCAGCGCCAGCATATTTACTCGCTGCGCCGCGATATTCTTTTCGGCAAGGATTTTAAGGATTATATTCTCGAACTCGTCGAAGATCTCTACAATGAAATCTTTTCCTTTAATATCGATGAAAACAAAGAGGCCGGCGAATGGGACTTCGAGTCTTTTCAAAAGGAAATTCTTCTGCAATTTGGCCTGGATATCAAACAGACGATCAAGGAAGATTACCATGATCTGCCGCCCCTGCTTTTAAAAGAGAATATCCTGAACAGCATCAAATCCTTTTACGCGGAAAAGGAAACCATTGTCGGTCCTACGCAAATGCGCGAATTGGAAAGGATGATCATGCTGCAGATAATCGATTCCCAGTGGAAAGACCATCTGCTCAACATCGATCACCTGAAAGAGGGCATCGGTTTACGCGGCTACGCCCAAAAAGATCCGCTCATTGAATATAAAAAAGAAAGCTACCAGATGTACGAATCCCTGCTCAACCGCATCGACGAAGAAGTTCTTCGTTTCCTGTTCCTTTTTCGCCCGGTAAGCGATGAGGAAATCGAAGATTGGCGAAAAAAAAAGAAAACTAAAATAGCCGCTCCGCTATTCAAAATGCCCGGCAAGAAAAATAAAAAAAGAAGATGAACATCAAAGACAAAATAATCACCACTGAGGGCTTGACCTTCGACGACGTGCTGCTGGTTCCCGATTATTCAGAAGTTCTGCCCAATCAGGCCGACACCGTCACGATGTTTTCACGGCACATTCAATTGCGCATTCCCTTGGTATCAGCAGCCATGGATACCGTTTCCGAATCACGAATGGCCATTGCCATGGCTCAACTGGGTGGCATGGCCATCATTCACAAAAACCTGAGCATCGATGAACAAGCCGGAGAAGTTCTTAAAGTAAAACGCTCGGAATCAGGCATGATCGCCAACCCCATCACCCTGCAGCCGGACAACACCATTCAGGAGGCATTGCAGCTGGTAAAAGAAAAAGGAATTTCCGGACTGCCCATTATCGATGAACAGGGGAAACTGGTAGGAATTTTAACCAACCGCGATTTACGTTTCGCCACTAATTTTAGCGAAAAAATCTCAACCATTATGAGAGTTAAAAACCTGATCACCGCCCCGGTTAACTTCACCATGGCCGAAGCCAAGCACTTGCTGCATATCAACCGCATCGAAAAATTGCCGGTAGTCGATAAAGATAATTTTCTTAAAGGTTTAATCACTTTCAAAGATATTTTAAAAACCGAAAAATTTCCCACAGCTTCCAAAGATAAAATGGGCCGCCTGCTAGTGGGCGCCGCAGTCAGTACCGGCAACGATACCCTGGAGCGGGTAAAGGCCTTAGTCGAAGCCAAAGCCGATGTGATCGTCATCGACACCTCGCACGCCCATTCGCACAAAGTGCTGCAAACCATTGAAAAGATCAGAACAGTGACCAGTGGATTGGACCTGGTCGTGGGTAATATCGCCACCGCCGCGGCGGCCAGGGATTTGCTCAAACTGGGCGTGGATGGCTTAAAAGTCGGAATCGGTCCCGGTTCGATTTGCACTACCCGGGTGGTCACCGGGGCCGGCGTTCCGCAAATCTCGGCGATCATGGCCGTGGCCGGAGAAGTCGCCGACCGTGTACCGGTAATTGCTGACGGCGGGATCAAATTTTCCGGTGATATTACCAAGGCACTGGCCGCTGGAGCTGATGCGGTAATGATTGGCTCCATATTGGCCGGAACCGACGAAAGCCCGGGAGAAATGGTGATTTATCAGGGTCGATCTTATAAAAAATACCGCGGCATGGGCTCTATCGCAGCCATGAAAGCAGGCAGCCGTGACCGCTATTTCCAGGATGATGAATATTCGGAATCCAAACTGATTCCGGAAGGGATCGAAGGGCGGGTTCCCTACCGCGGTACAGTCATGAACCTGATTCCCCTCCTTATCGGCGGCGTCAGGGCCGGCATGGGCCTTACCGGCTGCCGCACTATCACCGAACTTAGAAAAAAGGCCCGCTTTATACGCATCACTAATGCCAGTTTAAAGGAAAGCCACGTCCATGACGTGATTATCACCGAAGAATCACCTAATTACCATTTGGATTAGGGATAAAATGAAAATGAAACCCCTGGTGGGAGCTTGTTTAATGCTGTTGAACATAAGTACCAGCGCCAATGAAGTAAAAATATCCCATTTCGGGGCCGGAATCAGGATCAGTTCTTTTGGTATCCCAAATGCCTTGCTGGATCTGATTTTTTATGAGCATCCGCAATTGAAAGGAACAGCTCTTGCATTTGAAACCCATTCTTACGGCGAAAAGGGACCGCAATCAGTTTTTAGCGGCGTCTATTGCTTGGAATACAGCCGCATTTTCGGAGAAGGTTATTGGCGGGTGGAAAATTACGACACACGGATCTTTGGTTCCGGCGAAATCACCCAGATCAATTTCACGGCCACTATTTTGATGCATATATTTCCCAGTTCTCCGATCCATCCATATATAGGGATTGGATTCGGCATAGGCCGGCTCAACATCTTTGCCGAAGGATCATACATGGACGAACTAGGTACAACCATCCGTGAAACCTACCTGAAAAAAACATTCATGCCGGTGGGACATATCCCGGTCGGAATCATGGGCAACATCGCTGACAAATTCATCCTGCGCACCGAAGCTGGATTTAAAAATGGTTTTTATTTCGGTGGAAGCGTGGTGATCAACTTTTAAAACACTTTCATGAAAAATGAATAACTTAAAAAAATTTCCCGCTTGCCATTATAATTTCGCTGTGGATGAAATGGTTAAGGAAAATGACTGAAAATAATATCCCGGAAAAACTTACTTTTCGGCGCAAAGAAGTTATGCGGCTGGCCAAACTTGACGGCCGAGTTTTGGATTACTGGGAAAAGGAATTTACAGCTTTCACCCCGGTCACCAACCAGAACGGCGAAAAATTTTACAGCCGCCGTGACGTTGAAATCATCCTGAAAATCAAAGAATGGTTAAGCCGCGATAAGTGCGACAAAAACAAAATCAAGGACATGTTGCTGCAAAATTTTGGCGAACTTGACAATGGCCAAAATTCGCTCGCACAGGGACCACTCGACCACGAAAAAGTAAAAAGAATTCGCCGCGGTCTCGATGAAATATTGACTTTACTCGCCAAAGATGATAAAAATTGAATGAGCCGGGGCGTAGCGCAGTCTGGTTAGCGTACACGCTTGGGGTGCGTGTGGTCGGTGGTTCGAATCCACTCGCCCCGACTTAATATTAATTTCCACAACCCAGCAGAGCTGGATAAGAGCCTTAGATAGCAAATTCAAAATTTGTTCTAAAAAGCTAACAAATTTTAGAATTTGCTATAAGGCTCTAATCAATATGAAAACTATATTATTAACCAATGATGATGGGTTCTATTCCAAAGGCATCAGCTCTTTAAAAACAGTGCTTGAAAAAAAATACCGCGTCTGGATCGTAGCTCCAGACCGGGAAAAAAGTGCCATAAGCATGGCATTGACTTTAAACCATCCATTGCGCATCAATCAGGTCGAGCCGTACGTGTATGCCGTCAACGGCACAACGGCCGATTGCGTCAATATAGCTCTGCAAAAAATTCTTCCTAAAAAACCAGACTTCATCCTCTCGGGAATGAACCTGGGTGAAAACCTTTCCGAAGATATTTTCTTTTCTGGGACAGTGGGTGGAGCTTTTTCCGGGTTCCTTTACGGCATCCCATCCCTGGCCATTTCATTAATCGCCGGCTTGGGCCAGTATCAGCAACAGGAATTTGAATTCAATCAGGGAGCGGAAATCACTGCCAAAATTCTGGAAAAATTACTCGCCTACGCCCATGATAATGTTATTTACAACTTGAATATCCCTTTCCCTAACCGCGGGGAAATAGCCGTAACCTCCCTGGGCAACAAACGCTACACTCCCGATATCATTGAAAGGGTTGACCCGCGCGGCCGCAAATATTATTGGATCGGAACCGGAACACCAAATTACAGCTGTCAAGAAGGCAGCGATATCTGGGCCGTGCAAAACAAATATATTTCCCTGAGCATTATCAAATACGATTTGAATTCCCAAGCAGAATTAAGCCGCCTAGCGACCGCGTTCAAGCAATTTAAACTATAATTTCCCGGCTTCGGTGTTACTATTCCGCCAAAATTGTTCTGGCTTCTTGCAAAAATGATTTTGGGACCATGATTTTTACCTTGCCCAGACCGTTCATAGTGATCCCGAAGATATGCCCCGCTGATTCGAATTTCAACAAAACCGGGATATGGAAACTTTCCAGCTTGGACTTGATTATTTCGGCTTCCATGCTGCCTTCCACCGCCATGAGTTCCTTAAGATCACTATCCTGCATCTTACCTCCGGCCGGCGCTCAGCATGTTGGAAGTACCTGGCATCCTTATTTAAGTTTTTCGCGGAAATATATAAAATAGATTTGCATGCCCAGTTCGCGGTTATCATTACTTCCGGGAAATACTTTGGCCGGAACAAAAATCTTGTCGGTCTCAATTTTCAAGGAAAATTCATCCCCGGCGCCCATCTGTTCAGGGCTGATAGTGTATTCCCGGGAAAACAGGGAATCAGTGGGAATGAATTCTTCGAGCAGCGAATCATTGATTTTCAAGGTAACTTTCTGATCCGGTAAAGCCGTTTTGTTCACCCCGCCTTTGATGATCAGGGTGCATTCTTTTTTAGGGTTTTCGATGATGCAAACCGCTTTAGCCATGGTCCAGCGCCAACTGCGGTGAAATGAATCATTGGCGTTGACATCGGTTTCAAGTCCATTCCAGCCTTCATCATAGACAATTTCCGGAGCGTTGAACGAGGCCGGCTGAATGTTGATTTTTTTCTCAAACAGGATAAGCGGTTTTTCCTTGCCGGATGATTTCAGTTTATACAAGCCAACGGTCAGTTTTACTTCTTCATAGCCTTCAAAATCAACATCAAACTCATTCAAAAACTGCGGGATAAATAAAACCCGGGAGTACTTCAATTGTTCATTCTGCTTCCATTCGCTGGTTTTTTTCAACGGCATATGGTCATCCTGGAGCAGCATTTCCTTGCTGTTCACCCGCCAGAAATGGACAAATACTGAGTAATCGCTATTAAGTTTTTTAAAATCTTTTGCGGTTTTGAATTCATAATCCATTTTGAGGTACAGAGAATCGGTAATAGAAGCAGGAGTGAGTTTGAGTTGGAAATCAATGCCTTGGCGATCGACTTTTTTATCGCAAAAAGAAAATAAAAGTGTTATTGGTAAAATCGCGACAAAAAATATTCGTTTCATGGAACCTCCTGAAATGTAAGCTACAATTTATCATATTTAAGCGAAAAAAGCAAACATGCATGGCAATGCATAAAGCAAAGGGCAGTCATTACAACTGCCCTTTTGCGAGGGGGAGATAAAGAAAAAAGTACGAAATTACTTTTTGTTTTTGCCGATATCTTCAAACTCGGCGTCAATGACTTCGCCTTCACTGGCAGCGGAATCAGATTCCTGGGTTTTGCCGGCATCCGGTTCGGGCGGCGGCTCTTTTTGCGCTCCGGCGGTCTTGTACATTTCAGTGGATAACTTGCTGGTTAACTTATTGATGCTTTCAATTTCATCCAGAATCTGCTGATTCTCTCCCTTTTCCACAACTTCCTTAGCATGTTTTACCGCTGATTCAACCTCGCTGGCCATGGATTCTGGAATTTTATCCTTGTTTTCCTTCACCAGTTTTTCCAAAGAATAGGACAACTGGTCCAGCTTGTTGCGGTTTTCAATAGCGTCTTTTTTCTGCTGATCTTCGGAGTGGAACTTCTCGGCATCTTTGACCATTTTATCTATTTCTTTTTCATTAAGTCCGCTCGAAGAGGTTATGGTAATTGCTTGCTGCTTGTTGGTGGCCAGGTCCTTAGCTGAAACATTCAGAATTCCGTTGGCATCGATGTCAAAAGTCACTTCCACCTGCGGAACCCCGCGCGGCGCCGGTGGCAGTCCGGTCAAATGAAACTTTCCCAGTGTGCGGTTATCGCGGGCCATTTCCCGTTCACCCTGCAGCACGTGAATTTCCACGGTTGATTGATTGTCTTCGGCCGTGGTGAAAATATCGGTTTTTTTGGTAGGGATGGTGGTATTGCGTTCGATCAATTTATGCGAGATACCGCCCAGGGTTTCAATCCCCAAGGATAGCGGCGTTACATCAAGCAATAAAATGTCCTTGGCTTCACCGCCCAGGACGCCTCCCTGCACGGCAGCACCGGCGGCGACCACTTCATCTGGATTCACGCTCTTATTCCCTTCCTTGCCGAAAAATTTCTTGACCAGTTCCTGGATGAAGGGCATACGGGTCATGCCGCCGACCAGGAGGACCTCCTTGATGTCGGAGACACTCACTCCGGCGTCCTTGATGGCCTGTCGGCAGGGGGCGATGGACCGCTCAATGATATCGCCTACCAACTGCTCCAGTTTGGAACGGCTCAGTTTCAATACCAGGTGCTTGGGTCCCGAAGCGTCGGCAGTCACGAAAGGCAGATTGATTTCGGTTTCCTGGGTGGTGGAAAGTTCGATTTTCGCTTTTTCCGCTGCTTCCTTCAAGCGCTGCAAGGCCATCTTGTCTCTGGTCAGGTCGATGCCCTGGTCTTTCTTGAATTCCTCGGCAATCCAGTCAATCAGTCGCTGGTCTATATTATCTCCGCCCAAATGGGTATCGCCATTGGTCGATTTGACTTCTACGATGTTTTCGCCGATTTCCAAAATGGAAATATCAAAAGTCCCGCCGCCGAAATCATAGACGGCGATCAGTTCGTCTTTCTTCTTGTCCATGCCATAAGCCAGTGCTGCCGCCGTGGGTTCGTTGATAATGCGCTTGACTTCCAGACCGGCAATTTTGCCGGCGTCCTTGGTAGCCTGGCGCTGGGCGTCATTGAAATAGGCTGGAACCGTGATTACCGCTTCCGTGACTTTTTCACCAAGATAATCTTCAGCTGCTTCCTTGAGTTTTTGCAGGATTAAAGCCGAAATTTCCGGCGGTGAATACTGCTTGCCCTCGATACTAACCCGGGCGTCATCGTTGGGCCCGCTGACCACCTTGAAAGGGACCATTTTAATCTCATCCCTGACTTCAGAGATGCGGCGACCCATGAAGCGTTTGATGGAATAGACAGTATTTTCCGGATTGGTGATTGATTGGCGTTTGGCCACCTGACCCACTAAGCGCCCCCCGTCTTTGGCAAAACCAACCACCGAAGGGGTGGTCCGGCCGCCTTCGGAATTGGTGATGATTTTAATATCGCCCTTTTCCATTATCGCCACGACCGAATTGGTAGTTCCCAAATCAATGCCGATTATTTTTCCCATTTGTTACTCCTTATGTTGAATTACCTATAATATAAATTAAAATCACTTGTTTGTCAACAGATTAATAATTGAATTGTTATAATTTATTGAGTAGTGCGTTGTCAGATTTACAAATATTAAGTGGCAAATCGAATCACATCCACGTGGGTTAAAGAATATTGCTGCTGCAAGTCGGAAAATAAAAACCAACGAATAAAATTACCTGGCTTCTACAGCGAAAATATAGGTGTTGCCGGCAATCTGCTTCAGGGAATGGTTAACACTACCCCGGGGCAGGAGCCAACAAACCGCGTACTTGCCCTTGAAGTACTTCATGGTCTGGCGGATGGCTTTCTCCAAGGAAAACTCCTGCCTGGCCACGACATTGATAACGATCATCAGCCAGTTGATCGAATAGTGGCTGATATTGGAACCGCCCTGGAGCAGTTGCACCACCGAAGGCCCGGCGGTTTTTTTCTTGGCGTGGCCGAAATCGGGCGCGTCGGCCTTGCCGACCGGTCGCAATCCGGTGATTTTGGGGAACTCGATTCTCGCCCAGCGGGCCACTACAGCTGGGCTGGAAATTTTCGCGTAATCGCAGTCATAGAGATCCATTACCAGTTCAAACTCAGCCGCACCCTTTTCCCGGAAAAAAGAGAAATCCCGGGCAAATGCCCCTGCGCTTTCGATCAGGCGCGGTTGGAATACCTGGGAGATCTTGGCCACGGCCAGGTTGTATTCGAAAATTCTGGTATTTTTTCTTATTTTTTTGATATCGGCAAAAGATCCGCGCGGCAGGTGCCAGCAAAACGCCTTGCCGGCCTTGAAATAATCGATCGAGGTCCTGATGGCATCAGCCACAGGCAAAGAAGCGCAGGTGAAGCAGTTAAGGGCCGCCACCCGCCCATAACGCCGGTAATTGATGGCGCTGGTCTCCACGTACTGCACCAGCGTATCCCCGTCACCCAACTTGGCGCTGGCCACGATCGGGTTTCCGAATGTCTTCATCTTGATCGCGGTGCAGGTCTGGTTAGCCCATTTTTCCACCTGCTTGGCTCCAGGCAAGCTGTTGGCCGGAAGTTCAATGTCCATGATAATTTCTTCGCCGTACTTGTCGGTTTCCAGCCGTTTTTGGAATTCGGGATACGGGACTGCCGATATCTGCGGCGAGTACCAGCTGGTTTTAAAGCCCGCTTTTTTGTAGGCCTTCTGGGCATTGCGTTCAGCGTTTTTAAATACGCCCCTACCCCTGGACCCGGCAGTCAAGCTGAACGGACCACCCATGTAGCTCACGTTGGCAAACTGGATCACCCGCACGTCGTCGAAACTGCGTTCGATCTGCCGCCAGCTGCCCGGGCATTCAAAAGGCTGCAGAATCAATGCCCCGGTCTGGTGGATGGTGATGCCGCCTTCAACCAGCGCTTCGTAAACGCTCTGGTAAAAATCGGTGTTGAACAAACTCTTGGCCGGTCCGATCGGGTCAGTGGAATCGATGACGATCACGTCGCATTTTCCCTTCATTTGCCGGATCACTTCGGCGCCGTCGCCGATGATCAATTTGAAGCGGGGATCCTGATACACGCCCGCGCTCACCGACGGCATGTGCTTGCGGCAAAGGTCACAAACCATTTTATCAATCTCCACCATGGTCACCCTTTCGACCGACTTGTGGCGGAGCACTTCCCGGGCCACACCGCAGTCGCCGCCTCCGATGATCAGCACGTGCTTTGCCGGCCGGTTCAAGGCAAATATCGGCCAGTGGGCGATCCATTCATGGTAGATACCCTCGTCCTCTTCGGTCAACTGCACAATGCCGTCCAACACCAGCACCCTGCCAAAACGATCGGTTTCCAGGATCATCAATTTTTGAAAGCCGGTGTCGGTTTCCGGCACGATCACCTTGGACACCTTGAAACCATAAGTGGTGTCGATATAAAGATCCTCAAAGAACCATGAATCTTTCCCTTTTTTTACCAAGCCCATGGGTGTTTTCTCCTTGCTGAACAGCATCAAGTAAATCATATTTTAAGACAAATCGATACATTTTTCAATCGGGCACGACAATTTTTCAGCAATACATATATAAATAAACTGATTTAGAATTCTTTTGGCCCTATTTATCCTGAAAATTAGTGTCCACAAGTTTGTCCATCAGGCCATCGTCGGCCAAATGGGGCAGGGTGATATGGCCGCGTTCAGGGTGCTGGTCGTTCCAGGCGGCGGCGGTTGCCATGGCGTTTTCGTTGCGCGCCCAGGCGCGGCGGGCGATGCCGTTCATGACGTCCCATTCAATGGCCGAACGGATGATGCGGTCCTTGGCTTCACTGCCGTCCAAAACCAGGCCGAAGCCGCCGTTGAAGGACTTGCCGATGCCCACGCCGCCGCCGTTGGAAAGGACGACCATGGACATGCCGCGGGCGGCGTCGCCGGCAAAATTGTGCACGGCCATGTCGGCGGTGACATTGCTGCCGTCGCGGATGTTGGCCGTTTCCCGGAAAGGCGAATCGGTGCCCGAAACATCGTGGTGGTCACGTCCCAGCATGACCGGACCAATCACGCCCCGGCGCACCATCTCGTTGAACTTCAAGGCGATTTTAACCCGTCCCGCGGCGTCGGCATAGAGAATGCGGGCTTGCGTACCGACCACTAGCTTGTTTTTCCCGGCATTTTTGATCCATTCGTAATTGTCGCGGTCCATGGCCCGGCGGTTGGGATCAAGGCAGGACATGGCGGCCCGGTCGGTCGCTTGCAAATCTTCGGCCTTGCCGCTCAAACAAACCCAACGGAATGGCCCATAACCGTAGTCGAAAGCCAATGGCCCCATAATATGCTCGACATAACTGGGGAAGATGAAGCCATCGCTGGCGTCCAGCCCATTGGCCGCGATATCAGCTGCACCGGCGTCAAACACTGCTTTTAAAAAGGAATTGCCGTAATCCCAGAAATGGGTGCCTCGTTCAGCCATCTTCTGGATTAAGCGAAACTGGCAGATCAGCGATTCGTCAACCCGCCTGCGAAACTCGGCGGGCTGCTCGCGCAGCAAGCGCCGCCCCGCCTCGAAAGTGACTCCAGTCGGGGTATAACCGCCTCCGTAGGCGTCATGGCACGAGGTCTGATCGGAAGCCAATTCAATGGGGATATCATGTTTCACCACATATTCCCAAAGATCAACCACATTGCCGTGATAAGCGATGGACACCGGCTTTTTTGTTCTACGGTATTCATCCAGCCAGCGGGCAATTTCATCGAGATTGGCGGATATTTTCGCCACCCAGCCCTGTTGGTAGCGGGTTTGGATACGCGATTCATCGACTTCAGCCAGCACACCGATGCCGCCGGCGATTTCTACGGCCTTGGCCTGAGCGCCGCTCATGCCGCCCAGTCCGGAACTTAGATAGACCACGCCGGCCAAATCCATGTGACTGGGAATTTTCAGGTACATCCGGCCGGCATTGAGCAGGGTCAGATAGGTACCGTGAACAATTCCCTGCGGGCCAATATACATCCAGCCCCCGGCCGTCATCTGGCCGTAATTAGAGACGCCCATGGCCGCGGCCTGGGCAAATCCGGCCTGATTGTCGTACATGCCCACCAGCATACCGTTGGTGGAGATGACCCGCGGCGCGTCGGCCGGCGACTCGAAAAGACCGAGCGGATGGCCGGAATAAACCACCAGCGTCTGGCGGTCGGTCATCTCCTGGAGATACAACTTAACCAAATTGTATTGCATCCAGTTTTGAAAAACCTGGCCGCTTTCACCATAGGTCACCAGCTCATAGGGATACAAGGCCACTTCGAAGTCCAGGTTGTTGTCAATCATCACCTGGAACGCCCGAGCCTCAAGGATTTTTCCGGGATAGGCATCAACCGCTTTGGCCTTCAGAGAGCCCTCGGGCCGGTAACGGTAGCCGTAAATCCGGCCGCGGTTGAGCAATTCGTCTAAAAACTCGGGGGCGATTTCCTGGTGCAACGGAGTGGGAATATAACGCAGGGCATTTTTCAGCGCGGTTTTGGTCTGGGCGGCGGTCAGGGAAAATCCCCGATCAGGAGCGCGGCGAATACCGGCGACAAAGTCTTTTTTAGCAGGCAATTGCTCGGGCAAAGACATATGCTGGCAGTTTTTTGCAATTTTGGGCATGGGGCCATTTCCTCCGCCAAATATATATGACATCCTTTTCTGAATGTCAAGGTATACAAAACATACAAGAATATGATTTTTTATTGACAAACAAGCCTTATTATTATATGATTAATGTCTAATTTATGAAAATATTAGTCGCCGAAGAGGCGGGATTTTGTTTTGGAGTGAAAAGAGCCTTGAAACTAATCAATGAATACCTTCAAAAAGGAAATAAAATTCAAACTTTTGGCCCGCTGATCCACAATGTTCCGGTTTTGAACAATTTGGCCGCCATGGGAGTCAGTTCCGTCTCCTCGGTTAAGGAAATCGAAAAAAACAAAACCCTGTGCATCAGGACTCACGGCATCCCCCGCGAGGTCGAAAAGTATTTGCAAAAAAAAGGCGCCACTATCCTGGACGCCACTTGCCCGCTGGTGAAAAAAGAACAAAAAATCATCGCCCAACTGCATGCACAAAAGGCCAATATTCTGATCGTCGGCGACAAAAACCATCCAGAAATCATTGCCGCCCAAAGCTACGCCAAAAAGGTGACCATCATCAATTCCTTGGCTCAGGCCAAAGCGCTCCCGGCCTGCAAGCAGATCTGCGTGGTTGCCCAAACCACCTTGAATACCGAATTCTTCAAGGAAGTGGTCGCCGTTTTACTTGCTAAAGCCGAAAAACTCACCATATTCAATACCATCTGCCAGGCGACCAAGGACCGCCAGCAAGCCGTAAGGAAACTGGCGCCCAAAGTCGACGCCATTATCGTGGTCGGCAGCAAGATTTCCTCCAACACCAAAAAATTGTTCCATATCGCCAAAGAGAAAAACAAGAATTCGCTGCACATTGAAACCTGCGCCGATTTGCAAAAACCAAGGATACTGGCCAAAATAGTTAAATTCACTTCCATCGGCATTACCGCCGGGGCGTCCACTTCGCCGGAAGAACTGGATTGCGTAAAAAATTTCTTGCAGAAACTTTAACCGTTAAGGAGATATAACATGTCAGACACAAAAGATGTCATCGAGAACAACCAAGATGATTTTTCCAAATTAGTTAAGGAATACGATTTGAAAAATCTCGCTGCCAACGCTCCGATTGAAGGCCGCATCGTGGATATTGTCGAAAACCGCGTGGTTATTGATATCGGCCAGAAAACCGAAGGAATTTTGGACCGCCAGGAGTTGTTGGATTGGGACGGCAACATGAAATATAAAATCGGCGACCCGATTTCGGTACTTCCCAAAAACGTCAACTTCAAGGAAGGTTACATTACCGTTTCCAAAAAACAACTGGATGAACAAGAAGGCTGGGAAAACGTTTTCCACGCTTATAAAACGAACACACCGCTGCTGGGAAGAATCACCAAAATGACTCCTGATGAAAAAGGCTTTCTGGTCGACATGGGCATAGAGATGTTTCTACCCATGAGCCAGGTGGATATTCAAAAAATTAAAGTCCCCAAAAAAGTGTTGGGCAAGGAATTCTTGTTCAAAGTCGTCAAACTGAACAAAAAAGATAAAAATGGCACCCTATCACGGCGCATCATTTTGGAAGAAGAAAAGCAGGAAAAATTAACGAAACTGCTGGGTTCACTGGAAGTTGGCCAGATCGTCAAAGGAGTGGTAACCTCGATCATGGATTACGGCGCTTTCGTGGATCTGGGCGGCCTGGAAGGCCTGGTTCACAAAGACAATATTTCTTACGGCCGCGTTAACCACCCCAAGGAAAAATTGCGCAAGGGCGATGAAATTGAAGTCAAAGTGTTAGAAATCGACAAGGAAAAAATAAAAATTTCCCTGGGCATCAAGCAAAAATTTACCGATCCTTGGAGCAGCATGGATACGAAATATCCCATCGGCAAAAGACTGATCGCCAAAGTGGTCAAAATTGTCAGTTTCGGGGCTTTCATCGAATTGGAAGATGGGGTCGAGGGGCTGCTGCATATTTCCGATCTGACCTGGGAGGGTCGACCGACTTCGGTTGAAGAATACGTGGCCGTGGGTGATAAATTGTGGGTTCAAGTCATCGAAGTCAACAAGGAAGAGCGTAAAATCAAACTGGGGTTGAAACAATTGGAAATACGCCCAGAAGAAAAATACCTGGAAAAGCATTCCCGCGGTGAAATCGTCAGAGCCAAAGTCAAGAAAATCCTCAAATCACGGGTTTTTATGGGCTTGGAAGAAGGGATCGAAGGGGTGATTAAAATCTCCGATATCAGTTTTTACCACATCGAATCCCCGGAAGAATTTTTAACCGAAGGCGAAGAAGTTGATGCCATGATCATCAGCAACGAGCTTGACCGGAATTCAAAAATACAACTGGGAATCAAGCATTTGTCGGAAAATGAATGGAAATTGTTTTATGCCAAAAACAAACCCAACAATATCATCGAGGTAAGCGTCAAAAAAATCATCGAAGGCGGTATTATAGTCGAAATCAGTAAAAATATCGAAGGCTTCATCCGCATTGGCGACATCGATGAAGAACAAGTCACCATGGCCGAATTAGAGCAGAAATACAAGCCGGGTGATAAAATCCAGGCCATGATTGCGCGGATAGAAGCAGACCGTAAAAAAGTTTATTTGAGCCTGCGGGCCTTAAACAAGGTTCGGGAAAGGGAAGAAATCAAAAAATTCATGAAAGCGGAAGACGATGCTGTCACGACCATCGGCGACTTGTTGCAGAACGAACTCGACAAAAAAAAATGACCGCCTGCCAGCCTATGGGAGTTTGAAAAAAATGAAATATCTATCAGCTCCCTGGCGCTGGGATTTTATTTGCGGATTAAAAAAAGAAAACGCCTGCATTTTTTGCCAGGTCCAAAGCAAAAATGACAGTGACTCGCTGATCTGCTGGCGCGGCGAAGAATTTTTTGTCATTCTTAATAAATTCCCCTACAGCACCGGGCACTTGATGATCGCCCCTTACGCCCATTGCGCTTCTCCGGAAGAATTGCCGGCAGGCGAATTGGCGGAAATGTGGCAACTGACAAACCGCGCTCTGGAAATTTTGAAAAAAAACTTCCATCCCGATGGCTTCAATATCGGCATGAACATCGGTAAAGCGGCCGGAGCCGGAGTCAAAGATCATTTTCACCAGCATATTGTGCCCCGCTGGCAGGGGGATGCCAATTTCATGGCCGTCATTGGCAAAACCCGGGTTCTTTCCTACGATCAGGAAAAAGTGTTCGCCACCATCCGTTCGGCTTTCAAAAAATGAAAAAAATAACTGCCTACCCGGAGTTGGAATGAATTCACCATATATGCTGAACAGAAAAAACATGGATGCAAATCTTTCACTGGGGTACCTATGAACACAATCAAAGCGCCGAAAGGCACCCGGGACATTTTCCCCCCGGAAATTCAAAAATGGCAATACCTGGAAAACGCCATCCACAGCTATTTTAAAAAATTCCTCTACCAGGAAATTCGCACCCCGATCTTCGAGCACAGCGAACTGTTCAGCCGCGGCATCGGCAGCGAGACCGAGGTCGTGCAGAAAGAGATGTACACCTTCACCGACAAGTCGGACCGCAGCTTGACCCTGCGGCCCGAAAACACAGCCTCGGTGGTGCGGGCGGCTATTGAGAACAACCTTTTCGAGACAGTGGCCCCGCTGCGCTTTTACTACATCGGGCCCATGTTCCGCTACGACAAGCCACAGAAGGGCCGTTACCGCCAGTTCCAGCAGTTCGGCGTCGAGGTTTTCGCCGACGACACGCCGCAAGTGGACGCTGAGGTCATTTTTTCGGCCGTGGATTTTTTGAAAAAACTGGGGATCGAAGCCATTCAGCTGGACCTGAATTCGGTCGGTTGCCCGCAGTGCCGCCCCGGCTATCTGCAGGTGCTGCGCCAAGCAGCCCGGAAGGATGAAAAAAATCTATGCCCCGACTGCCAACGCAAAATCGAGGGCAATCCGCTGCGCATCTTCGACTGCAAGCTCCCGGGCTGCAACGAGACGGCCGACCGCTTGCCGCGCATCAGCGACCATTTGTGCGCCGAGTGCCAGGGCCACTTCACCGCAGTCAAGGAAACCCTGAGTTGGATGAACATACCCTTCCAGCTCAACACCCGCCTGGTACGCGGGCTCGATTATTACACCAAGACTGCCTTCGAAATCACTTCCGGACATCTCGGCGCCCAGAACGCATTGCTGGGCGGCGGCCGTTACAACAACCTGATCAAAGAGCTTGGCGGACCGGACATGGCCGGCATTGGCTTTGCCGCCGGCATAGAGCGCATCATCCTGCACCTGGAACACCTGGAATTGCCCAAAGCCAAAACCCTTTTCGTGGCCTACCAGGACCCGCAGTGGCTGGCCCACGCCATCCAGCTGGCCCAGGTCTTGCGCGCAGAGGGCTATCCGGTTTACCTCGATTACCAGGGCAAAAACCTGAAAAAGCAGTTCAAGAAAGCCGACCGCATCGCGGCCGCCTTCACCCTGGTCCTGGCCGAAGATGAGATCAAGAGCGGCTCGGTCTCGGTCAAGAACATGGCCAACCAGGAACAAATTAAAATTTCGCTCAAGGACTTGAACGAATGGCTGAAAAAAAATTATTGAAACGGGAAACCTACTGCGGCGCAATCCGCGAAGAGCACGTCGGCCAAACCATCACCGTTTACGGTTGGGTGAACAACATGCGCGAATTGGGCGGCCTGACCTTCATTGACTTGCGCGACCGCGAGGGGCTGTTGCAGATCATGGTCAACGAAACTTTCGCCACGCCAGAAATTCTCAAGAGCGTCGGCAAAGAGACGGTCCTGGCAGTGAGTGGCCAAGTGGTGCAACGCGCCAAGGGCAACCCCGAACTGCCGAGCGGAAAAGTTGAACTTATCGCCAAAAGCATAGAAATTCTGGCCGTTTCCGAGGTCCCGCCTTTTGTCCCGGAGAACCACAGCAACGTCTCGGAGGAACTGCGCTTCAAGTACCGCTACATCGACCTGCGCAACCTAGCCATGCAGCAGAATTTCAAACTGCGCTCCAAGGTCAACCTGCTGGCCAGAAATTTCCTGGACAAAGAAGGATTCCTGGACATTGAGACGCCAATGCTGACCAACGCCACCCCGGAGGGGGCCCGAGATTACCTGGTCCCTTCGCGGATATACAAGGGCAAGATGTTCGCCCTACCGCAGTCGCCGCAGCAGTTCAAGCAGCTGCTGATGGTAGCCGGTTTCGAACGTTATTACCAGATCACCCGTTGCTTCCGCGATGAGGACCTGCGCGCCGACCGCCAGCCCGAGTTCACCCAGATCGATATCGAAATGAGCTTTACCGAACCCGACGAACTTTTCACTATCATCGAGCGCCTGATCCGGGAGATCTTTGCCCTGCGCGGCCACGATATCGCTTTGCCGTTCCGGCGCCTGCCGTACCAGGAGGCCATGGAAAAATACGGCTCAGATAAGCCCGATCTGCGCATTCCCTACCAGATCCAGGATTTCACCACCGAGGTCGGCACCTGGAACAGCGACCTGCTCAATGCCGCCCTGGCCAAGGGGTCCAAAGTCAAGGGTCTGGTTATTCCCGATGCCAGCAGCTTTTCGCGCAAGCAACTCGACGAGATCAACGAAACGGGGAAGAAACTTGGCGGCAAGGGAATTATCTGGATGAAAAAGGGCGACGACGGCTTCAAGGCCTCCCTGAAGATCACCGCTGAAACCATCGCCACTTTCTATCAGAATCTCAACATCGATCCCGACTCACTGGTGCTGCTGGTCGCCGACAGCGAAGCCCCGGCCCTGTTCCTGGCCGGCAAGCTGCGCGAGCACCTGGGCAAGAAATTCCAGGACAAGGAGCTTCTGGAGTTCCTCTGGGTGACCGATTTCCCCCTCTTTTTCTACAACGAGGAGGAAAAGCGCCTCGACTCCAACCACCACCCCTTCACCGCGCCACGCCCCGAAGATATCCCCTTGCTTGACAGCCAGCCGCTGGCGGTCAAAGCCATCGCCTACGACCTAGTGCTCAATGGCGTGGAAATCGGCGGCGGTAGCAAAAGGATCCATGACATCGCCCTGCAGAAGAAGGTATTCCAGATGCTCAATCTGGAAAATAAAGAAATCGAGGACAAGTTCGGCTTCTTTCTTAACGCCCTCAAATTCGGGGCGCCGCCCCACCTGGGCATCGCCCTGGGTTTTGACCGCCTTTTGATGCTGCTGACCAGCGAGGCCTCCATCCGCGAGATCATCGCTTTCCCCAAGACCTCATCTTCGCTCTGCCTGCTGACCGGTTCACCTTCAACCGTTTCCCAGCGCCAGCTGGACGAACTGGGCATCACCATAAAAAAATAACCCGGAGGTCTTCATGAACAGCCAAGCGACCAAAACCGCGGTCTTTCCTGCCACTTTCTGGACAGCTAATACCATCGAGTTGTTTGAACGGGGCGCCTATTACGCCATGGCCTCGTTCATGGTCATCTACCTGAAGGAGAACCTGGGCATGAGCCCGACCTTTGCCACTTTTTTAAACGGCTCGCTGCTCTGGGGACTGATCTACTTCCTGCCCATCGTCAGCGGCACCCTGGCTGACAAGTACGGCTTCAAGCGCTCCCTGGTGGCCGCCTTCATCATGCTTGCCCTGGGTTACCTGGTCATGGGCAACATGCAGACTTTCTGGCCGGCAGCAAGCAATTACACCATCCCGGTCGTGCTGGGCATCGTCCTCATCGGCCTGGGCGGCTCGATCGTCAAACCCTGCATCGCCGGCACGGTGCAGAAGACAGCAGGGTTGCGCGCCACACTTGGTTTCGGCATATTCTACATGGTCATTAATATCGGCTCGATCAGCGGCCGCGCTGTCGCTTTTTTTGTTCGCACCCAAAGCGGACTGGGCATTCCGGCCATCTTTTTTCCGGTGGCTTTCACCTTTGCGATCGTCGGCCTGCTAATCGTATTCTTCATTTACCACGAACCCGAATACGTCCCGGACGGCAAGAAGGACGGCCAGATCGCGGCCAAGAAAACACTAGGTCAGGCACTGCTGGGCATCATCACCGTCCTGCGCAACTGGAAGTTCGTTTTTTTTCTGGTGGTCATCGGCATGTTCTGGATCCTATATGTCCAGCTTTACAACCTGGTGCCGCTTTTCCTGCGCTGGATCGACCCGCAAGCCCCGGTTGAAATCTATACACTGGTCAACCCGATCATGATCGTCTCACTGCAGCTCTTCATCACCCGCCTGGCTAAAAAATGGACCCCGGTGCGCTCGATCATTTTGGGCGTTTTGATCACCACCATCGGCATGCTGGTCAACATACTGGCGCCAATGCTTTTTGCCAATATCTCGCTCAAAGTCGCCTTGCTGCGCATTGGTAACTTCCATATCATTCTGCCGATAGCCGGGCTCTTCCTGATCGTTTCCATCGCTTCCATGGCCCTGGGCGAGATGTTCGCTTCGCCACGTATCTACGAATACATCGGCGCCATCGCTCCCAAGGGTCAGGAGGGGCTGTATTTGGGCTACGCCAACTTGCCCGTGGCCCTGGGCTCAATCGTGGGCGCGCCCATGGGCGGCCGTTTGTTCGAGATTTTCATCTCCGACCCGGTCAAGAACGGCCTGCCCGCCAAACCGGCGGTCATGTGGTTGATCGTGGCCGGCATGGGAGTGCTGTCCATGATCGGCCTGGCCCTCTACGATCGCTTCCTGATGCACAAAAAAGATTAATCACCGATCATAAAAAAATCCAGGAGGACAAGGATGAAAAAACTCACTTTTTACATCGTGGATGTTTTCGCTGAAAAAAAGTACGCCGGCAACCAGCTCGCGGTTTTTCGTCAAGCCGGAGAGCTCAGCAGTAATGAAATGCAACAGCTCGCTCGCGAAACAAATTTTTCCGAAACAACATTCATTCTCCAGGACGGGGAACGCGATGGCGGCTATGATGTGCGCATCTTCACGCCGGGGGAAGAGGTCCCGTTCGCCGGCCATCCGACATTGGGGACCGCCCATATCATCCGCAACGAGATCCTTAAGGGCAAAGCCGAAGCGATACTCCTGAATTTAAAGGTTGGAAAGATACCGGTCACTTTCGGCAAAGACGGCTATTGCTGGATGAAACAGATCGAGCCTGAGTTCGGGAAGCCACACCCTGACGAAGCCATCGCCGCCATCCTCAGCTTGCCCGTTGCCGATATCGACAATCGTTATCCGGTCCAGGAAGTTTCCACGGGATTGCCCTTTTTCATCGTGCCGCTGAAGACCATAGCCGCCTTGAAAACCGCAAAAGTCGATCGGGATAAATATTTCGCATACATAAAAGACTCGAATGCCAAAGGGATACTGGTTTTCTGTCCGCAAGCGCACGAAGCGCAGAACGACATCAGCGTGCGGGTTTTCGTCGATTGTTACGGCATTCCCGAAGATCCGGCCACCGGCAGCGGCAACGGCTGCCTGGCCGGCTATCTGGTCAAGCACCGCTATTTCGGCAAGGACAGCATCGACATCCGCAGCGAGCAAGGCTACGAGATCGGCAGGCCGTCGCTACTACTTTTAAAAGCTGAAAAAGAAAATGACAAAATCAACATCTTTGTTGGAGGCAAAGCCATAATCGTCGCCAAAGGCGAATTTGTTTGATCTTTATACCTCAAGTGAACCAGCCATGAACGCTCGAACGGAAAATATAGACAGATACTGGCGCTATGCTCTTTAGTTGGCGCTGTTCACGATTTTTTACAACCTGGCCGAAGGGCTCGTCTCGGTTTACTTCGGCGCCCAGGACGGGGCGCTTACCCTTTTAGGGTTCGGCGTCGACTCATTTATCGAAGTGCTGTCGGGCGCCGGCATCCTAACCATGGTGTTGCACATCAGCCGGGATACAGACGGGCTGCGTTTCCGGTTCGAACGGACTGCTCTGCGCATGACTGGGTCCTCTTTTTATCTGCTCGCAACAGGGCTTGCCGCCACGGCCGCTTACAACCTTTTCAGCGCCCACAAACCGGCAACAACTATCCCCGGCCTCATCATCTCACTCGTCTCCATCGCCATCATGTGGGCCTTGGTTTTAGGCAAACGCAAAACCGGGCGCGCGCTCCACTCCGCGCCCATCCTAGCCGACGCCAATTGCACCTTGGTCTGCATCTACATGTCGCTGGTGCTTCTGGCTTCCAGCTTCATCTACCAGGTCACAGGGTTCGGATTCGCCGACAGCCTGGGCGCCCTCGGCCTGATTTATTTCTCGGTGCGTGAAGGGATGGAGGTGTTCGAAAAGGCTGCAGGGCTCGAATGCGGTTGTGAAGATAACACATGCGAGGTAAACCATGAATAAAAAAATGGCGGGTTTGTTCTTTCTCGGTGTTTGCGTGGTCTTGGCGGTGCTGCTTGTTGCCAAGGTGATTTCTCCAATCCAGAGCGGGAGTATTTTCGCCATCGCCTTAGTCGGTTTTGGCATTTTGTCCAAAGGTTTCACCAAATAAAAAGAACTTTATAAAACCGGAATTGAAATGAAAACTTATATTTCATTGCTGCGCGGCATTAATGTCAGCGGGCAAAAGAAGATGTCCATGGCCGGACTGCGGGAGTTGTACGAATCGCTGGGCCTGGCCGACGTCCGGACCAATGAAAAATCGGGAAGGGATTCCAATTGTTTTGTTTTTTTATTATACTTAGTCTATGCGGCAGGCAAGTTTTATCAATACTCTGGTGTTTCGTCACGCCTTTTTGCTCAACGGGCGGCCCACCAGCGGTTATTTTTATTCGTCTCCATTGCCTTTGCAAATAATAACCTTAAAAGGAGGATTTTTATATGCGAAAACATACCGTTTATTTGAATCTGTTGGCAGCATCCCTCTGGGCGTTGATTAATTTCATGCCGGTCCAAGCAGCGGAAGTTGTCGCCAAGATCGACATCCCCTATCAGAAATTCGTTTTGGACAACGGCCTGACGCTCATCGTCCACGAGGATCACAAAGCGCCAATCGTCGCTTTTAATGTCTGGTACCACGTCGGTTCAAAAAATGAGAAACCGGGCAGGACCGGGTTCGCCCATCTTTTCGAACACCTGATGTTCAATGGCAGTGAAAATTACAATGACGACTATTTCAAACCGATGCAGAAAATCGGGGCCACCGACCTCAACGGCACGACCAACGAGGATCGGACCAACTATTTCGAGAATGTCCCAACCTCGGCTCTAGATCTGGTTCTTTGGATGGAATCGGACCGCATGGGCCATCTGCAGGGGGCGATCAACCAGGCCAAGCTCGATGAGCAGCGCGGCGTTGTGCAGAACGAAAAACGGCAATATGACAACGAGCCTTACAGCATCTCGGAAGAACTCATCGCCAAGGCCATATTTCCCGCCGGACATCCCTATTCCTGGACAGTGATTGGTTCCATGGAGGACCTGACCGCCGCCAAACTCGAGGATGTACACCAGTGGTTTTCCACTTATTACGGCCCGAACAACGCGGTAATCGCCATCGCCGGCGATATTGACGCCAAAACAGCCCTGGAAAAGGTAAAACATTACTTCGGCGATATCCCGCCCGGTCCACCCATCGTCAAGCACCAGGCCTGGGTCGCCAAGCGCAGCGGCGAGCAGCGCCAAACAGCGCAAGACCGCGTCCCCCAGGCGCGGATTTACAAAATTTGGAATATTCCGCAGTGGGGTACAAATGAAAATACGCATCTTAATTTGGCCGCCGCGATCCTTGGAGCCGGCAAGACGTCCCGACTATACAAACGCCTGGTTTATGATGAGCAGATCGCGACCAGTGTCAGCGCCTACCTCGATAGCCGGGAAATAACAGGTCTATTTTTCATTGAGGCCGATGCCAAGCCCGGAGTGGAACTGGCCAAGGTGGAGAAGGCGATCAACGAGGAATTGAAACGCTTACTGACTGAGGGCGCGACTGAAAAAGAGTTGCGGCTTGTTAAAACCCAATACATAGCAAACTTCATCCGCGGCAGCGAGCGCATCGGCGGCTTTGGCGGTAAGTCGGATATACTGGCCACGAATGAGACTTTTGGTGGGCGCCCCGATTACTACCAAACCATTATGCAGTTTGTCAACGAGACGACTTTAGCCAATATCAAGGATGCGCTCGTCCAATGGCTCAGCGCTGGCGCCTATGTTCTGGAAATCCATCCCTACCCCAATTTTTCCGCCGTCAAAAGCACATTTAACCGCAGCCAAATGCCCGAACCGGGACCGGCGCCGCAGGTAAATTTTCCCGATTTTCAGCGCACGACGCTGGCAAGCGGTCTGAAGGTTATCCTGGCCGAGCGCCATGCGATTCCTCAGATCCGCCTCAACCTGGTACTCGATGCCGGTTATGCTACCGACCAATCGGGTCTGCCGGGCACGGCCAGTCTGGCGATGAATATGCTTGACGAGGGCACATCGCACCGGTCATCTTTGCAAATAAGTGAAGAGTTGGCACTTCTCGGTGCCCGCTTAAATACCGGCTCCAACCTGGACACTTCATTTGTCAGTATGTCAACCTTAAAGGATAAACTCGATGCAGCGCTGGATATTTATGCCGACGTCATTCTGAATCCCATCTTCCCGGAAACCGATTTCAAACGGCTGCAGAAACTCCAGATCGCCAAGATTCAGCAGGAAAAAAGCTCTCCCTTTGCCATGGCACTGCGCGTTATACCCAAGCTCATCTACGGCAGCGGCCACGCCTACAGCAATCCATTCACCGGTTCCGGATACGAATCCTCGGTAGCCAAGTTGACGCGCCAGGACCTGGTCAATTTTCAGCAGTCCTGGATCAAACCAAACAATGCCACACTGGTAATTGTCGGCGACACGACCATGGATGAGATCAAACCCAAGCTAGAAAAACTGTTTAAGGGTTGGACCGCCGGCAATATTCCGAAAAAAAACATCGCCGTTATACCTTTGAATGAGAAATCAGCAGTTTACATCATGGACAAGCCGGATGCGCCGCAATCGCTGGTCATCGCCGGCCATATCGCCCCATCATCGGCAGATACGGACCGCATCGCCATTGAGACCATGAATTTCATTCTGGGCGGCGATTTTGTTTCGCGCATCAACATGAATATTCGCGAAAACAAACACTGGAGTTACGGCGCCGGATCTTTCCTGCCAGGCGCACGCGGCCAGCAGCCTTTCATTGTTTACGCACCGGTGCAGGCCGACAAAACCAAGGAAACGATGTTTGAGCTCAAGCAGGAGCTGGAAAATATCATCGGTAAAAAACCGATCAACAATGATGAATACAGCAACGCCAAGAACAGCCAGACGCTGCAGTTGCCGGGGCAGTGGGAAACTATGGCCGCGGTTGAGGGTTCACTTCTGGAAATAGTCCAGTACGGACTGGCCGATGATTATTTCAAGACTTATCCGATCAAAGTGCTGCAATTGAAAATGGAAGATCTGGCCAATGCGGCCAAGAAGGTCATTCATCCTCAGGTGCTAACATGGGTGATTGTCGGTGCCAGGGCTATGATCGAACCCAAGATTCGCGAGCTTGGTTACAGCGAAATCTATTTGATCGACACCGATGGTAACATCATTAAGTAAAAAGAAACTCGGGAGATAATAAACGGGCAAATTGAAAACACTAAAAAATGTACATCCAAACTATATACCGCTCTGATTCAGGTGCATTTTTTTGAATTGCGTCCGGCAGACAGACTGTGATGATAGATTCCATGAGGAGGAACAATGAACGTTCTAGTAGCCTTTTATTCCGAAACCGGCAATACCAAAAAAGTCGCCGAGGCTGTATTCGCCGGCATCCGGCACACCCAAAAGATACTGCTGCCCATCGATCAGGTCGATGATCCCGGTAAATATGATCCCATCTTTTGCGGCTTCCCGGTTCAGCACCACAGCGTTCCGGCCAAGATGACCCACTTTCTGCAAAGCATACCGCAAGGCAAAAAACTGGCCCTGTTCGCCACCCATGGATCGTTGCGCGGCGGCGAAAAAGCTATTGCCGCCTTTTTCGCGGCGTTGAGCCTGACAGGCGGCCAGACCATACTGGGCACTTTCGGCTGCCGCGGCCAAGTTAAATTCCAACTGCTTGACGAATGGATGGAAAAGCCGCAGGCGCGGGCCTGGGCAATGGAAGCTCAGAGTGCCAACGGCCATCCCGACGTCGCCGACCTGGAGGACGCAATGTCTTTTGCCGATTTGATGCTGCATTCGGCCGAACACATCCATGCCGTCGGTAAAAAGCCGTGAAACAATAAAAAAGGTCGCCCTTTTTTACCGCCGGAATTCGCAAACCTTCTTAACTCTCCCAAAAAGCCGTATCAAAACTGTAATATTATCAGCAGGCCGTCCCTAGGCATTTGTAAGGTTATTTCGCTGCGGCGGCTCTTGACAAAAATAGCGATATCGATTATCCTTATGGCCCAGAGCGGGAATAGCTCAATGGTAGAGCGCAACCTTGCCAAGGTTGATGTTGCGGGTTCAAATCCCGTTTCCCGCTCCATTGGCGGCGTAGCCAAGTGGTAAGGCAGCGCTCTGCAAAAGCGTTATTCATCGGTTCAAATCCGGTCGCCGCCTTGTTTCAATCCATACGCAATTCAACAACGTCCGCTTTCAATATTTTCAAATTATTAACAATCAGATTGGCATTGCCAATCAAAACAATGATGCCCCTTTCCCGGATGCCGGCTTTGTGCTTATAGCCCATCAAATCATCCATCACCTGCACTACTCGATCAAAAGTTACTTCTCGAATAGGTTCCGGGCCACGCAGCGGTGGGAGCAAGGAAGCCGGCTGGGCCTGGAAACGGTCAATCACCTGTTGTACCCCATAGTCAATGCGGTCCGTTTCCACCTGCGCCCGGCCAAGATAATAATTTAAGGCATCGAGATATTCTTTTCTGGCAATAGGTTGGGCGAAAAATTTTTTCCTCTCCTGATCTACCAAGAGCAAAAAATTTTCCACGTCGCTATAGTTCACTCGCAAGTAATTGCAGAAAACAGTGAAGCTTTTTAATGAATAGATATCCCTGCTTACTTTATAGCCACCCAGTAAAAACTGATTCCTTTCAGACTGATATATCCGCCCCCCCGGAAAACCGAACAAGGTGAAATTGCCGATAAAAAAAGGCAGATAATCGGCATCGGTAACAGTTGGGGCCACATCAAACCAGTAAATCATTGGGTAATCAGAAGTAGCGCTATTTAAAACAAATATCTTGCGGCTGGGATTGACACTGATTTCTTCTTTTTTAATTTTTGTTAGCGGGCCGGCGGCAGGAGGCAAATCTTTTTCAATCATACCCAGCGCGATATAAGGATTGATTTTCCCTTTGAGAATGAGCAGGGAATTATCAAATCTGAAAGTTTTCAGATAAAAGGAACGCAATTGTGCCAAATTGATGCTATTGATGAATTCCTGAATTAATAAACCTTGGCTGAAATAAAAATTGCCGACTATTTGCTGGTATGCCAATAAAAAAGCGATCTCTTTTTTCCAATCTCTGTTTTTAGTAAAAAAAGACCAATAATTTTCCTTGCTTTGGTTGAATTTATTTAAATGAAAAGATTGGTAGGTGAAAATTTCCTTGAGCATTTTCGTAAAAGAAGCAAGGCGGTCCGGAAGAAAATTAAAACTTATTTTCACGTATTCGGGAGTTTGTTCAACCTGATAATCATTGCCCAGCCTGAAAAGAGAATCTAGCAGGTTGGAAGATGGTGAATTCAATTCCCGGGCAAACATATTCATTACCGTTAATTGCGAAATTACCAATGAAATGTAATTTTGGGTGCTACTGTCTAAGAAAACAAGCAACTGGGCATGGACAAAAGGCATTTCATTTTCCTGCAACACTTTGATCGGCAATCCCTTGGAAGTAAAAAATGAAAACTGCCGTGTTTCCGCAACCAGATGAGAAATACCATAGAAAAAAAGCAGAACCCCTGCCAATAATCTTAAGAATTTTGCGGCAGAAAAACACTTATTCGGGATAGACATTCAAAACAACCTGGTTGTCTTTCAATAAATATTTTTTGGCACTTTCCAAAACATCGTAAGGCGTTATTTTACGCAAACGTTTGAGTTGCATATCGAGAAAATTCAGTTCGCCAAACATATGATAAAATTCACCAATACGCAGGCACCTGTCTTCCAAAGCGTATGCACTTTTTAAAAAATCAATCTCCATCAAGGAACGAATCGCTTTCATTTCGGCATTACTGATCAGTTTCGTGGTCAAAGCTAAAAATTCCTGCCCTATAATATATTTAGCTTTTTCAAGATTAATACGTTTGGGGCTTGATAACTGAATGGTCAGGGCATTGGCCCCGAAATAATCGGTGTAAGTGCTTTCTATTTCAACATTCAGGTTGTTCACTTTATTTAGAATATAATCAAGCCGTGAAAGACGCGGATCGGTTAAGTAATAACGCAAAAAATCAAAATACTCAAAATTGTAATTGATCTTTCCCGGGGATTTGATCCCAAAAAAAGTGAAATTATTTTTCAGGCCCGGAATCAACCAGTTCTTGACCAAGTAGGAACTATGCTGATTCGAAACACTCGAGACAGCATCCTGGGATTCCCTCCCTGGCGGAATGTTTTGAAAAAATTTGTTAATGCCGGCCTTTAATTCATTGATATCAAATTTCCCCGCTATAATCAGATATATATTGGATAAATTCTGAAATTTACGATAGTTTTCCCTGATCCGGTCATTACTTAAATAACGAATTTTATTCAAGTCTCCATAAAGAGGATAGGCATATGGCGAACCTTCAAAAACCTTGGCATCGATCCAGGTTTGCGCCTTGAAATTCTGGTTTGATTCCCATAGCCTGCTTATATGGCTAAATACCTGATTTTTATGATAATCGATATTTTTATCTTCAAGGCGCAGACTTTTTAAGCGTTCACTTTCCAGCCACAGCGCCACATTAATTTCCGAAGCCGGCAGCACTTCGTAAAAAACGGAATTATCATAGCTTACCCGAGCGCTGACGATTCCACCCATCTTACTGATGAACAAAACATGGTCATAGGATTCCAGGTTCTCATTGCCGTCAAACATCAAATATTGATATAGATAGGATATGCCCCGACTGTCAGCCGGATCATTCCTTGCCCCGTTCATATTATAAACACATACCACCGCTGTCTGCATATCATTGCTGGGTGCCAGAATCACTTTCAAGCCATTGGGCAATTCAAAAGAATTGACATTAATGGTTTGGGAAGGAATAGAGGTGAAGAGCAATGTTAAAAAAAAACAAAAAAAGCCTGCCTTAATCACCTTTACATTTTACCGGGGAACAATGATTTAGTCAAATCCAGCACAAATTATCCGCCTATCCTGGCGGATCTAATTTGTCTGTCCCCTTGGGGGATAAACATTTACGGTGGAAAGGAAAAAACTTGACATTGACAAAGGATTTTAATTATAATTCATTCTAAGTCTCAAAATTAAACTGGAGGAAGCAGCGATGAAGAAAATTACAATTTGTATTTTGTTGCTTATAGTTATCGGAGCAGCTGTGTTGCCCGCTATGGACAAAGCACAGACAGACGCCTGGATTGCCATCCAAGGTGAAAAAAACTTGCAGGCCAAATTGGATAAACTTGAAGAATATTACAAAAAATATGGTGACAAAGATGAAAGAAACGCTATATATATGTATTCGTATCTGACAGACACCGCATATCAGCTTCAACAATTTGACAAAACCATCCAATACGGTGAAAAAGCGCTGCTCTACAAAGAAATAGATTCCCAAAACAAATTGCTTATTTACTTATTTCTGGCCAATGCCTACAACCTGACCAAAAAAGACAATGATAAAGCCTACAGCTATGCCGATTTGGTTATTGAACTGGCCAAATCCATGCGCGTTGAAAACCAGAGCAATGCCAACATCGAAACCGGCTTTATCGCCCCAGCCCTTAGGATTCAAGTGCAATTGCTGGCGGCCAAGCCCCAGGACCCGCAAAATGCGGTGAACGCTTTTAACAAATCTCTCGAGGCGTACCAATTGGACAAGTCGGAAAAATCAGCTAATTTTGTTCTGGTTTTTAGCGAGCGCATGCTCAAGAGCGACAGAGTGGAAGACGCCATCCGCGGCATCGAGGCCATCAACCAGAACAAGCCCAATGCCGATTACTACAAAATGCTGGGGATGTGGTATGCGCGGTTGAAAAACCAGGATAAGGCCATTGAGAACTTGAAAGCCTCATACGAAATGAAAAAAAACGCCAAGGTAGCATATGACTTGGGGGTTTTACTGAACAAAACCGATATTGACAGCGCCATGAATTACCTGGCGGAATCTAACCTGCTGAACGACGAAAAGTATTCCGGTGATGCCCTTAAATTGCTCCAGCAACTTCTTTTATTCGTGAAAACCAAGGGTCAGTCGCAAAAGGAGCAGGAAAAAGCGTTCAATGAAATTATGGCCGCCGCAAAAATCCGCCTGGAAATCACGCCGCCCTTGTCAGACACCAAGTAAAATTTTTCTTTTATTGCCAATACGCTGGGTGATATTTTGTCCATCCAAATATTCAAATAAAATAATGAGATATTTCCGGCTATAAGAAGTAATGTTGCGCAAATCATCGATAGCAATGATATCGCCCTGATTTCTTTTGAATTTTTTCAAGCGGTTGATGATTTTGTTGTATTCATCGCTGAAAATAAAGTATCTCTCATTCAACTGCATGAATTTATCCTCATTAATTATGTACCATAACGCATCATTGATTTGCTTGGAGGAAAATGGCGTATTTTTCTGCACATCTTCAATAGTAAATATCAATAATTTATTGGCTTTTAAAACTTTTTCAATTTCAGCCATGCGCTCTTTTTCTTCAGCGGCTAAGGGAAGCTGGGAAAAAATAAGGGCGCTCGATAGTAATTTCAAAGGGAACATTTGGCTGCATTTCCGCAATAAATATCTGAAATAAATAGCCGTTTGCGGGATCTTGATGATTTTTTCCAAATGGCTGAATTTCAGAGTCTTTTCCCGGTTTTCATACGCCTGCCGCAAAGCGTTTTCCAAAGCGGTCAAGTTTTGGGAAAAATGATCCCAGGAAGTGACAAATAAATCGTTAAAACTGATGATCTTCACTTGCTCGGCAATTTCCAATTCAGTTAAAACCGCGATTGCCGCCCACCTTTCCACAGCAAAAAAATAGAGCAGATTTTGCACTTCTAAAAACTTTTCTACTGCCAGCAATTCGAGAATGATCTGGCTGAAAGATTGTTTTTCGATTAGGGCCAGGATTTCGGAAATTTTTTTCAATTTTCTTTGGTTATACTGCGAAAGGACAGGCAACAGTACATACATAAAGTTCTTGGCATTTTTAAAATTCACTTTTTGCAGAAACTTGAGTTCAACCTGGTTTTTAAAATAAATCACAAACAAATCACCGTCTATTTTCTTAAAATTGGCTTGGATATTTTCCCCGGCCAACTGGATATTGCCTGAAAAACTTGCCTGCGGATGAAAAAACCTGACAAAATAGGCGTTGAATTTCATGGGTTTTTAAAGAAGGGAGGAAAATGCGTCCATCGGTAAAAGTAAAATTCCCTTAGCTCAAGGAATCAGTTGACAACACTGACACTGGCCTTTTTGAAAAAAAACTTATTCTTGAAAATAGTGGCGAATGACAGGAATGAAATATACAAATAACCGTATTGGAAAAGCAGCAGGAAGGGCAGAGTCAGCCAGATGCCTTCGCTAATGCAGATAATCACGGCAACGGTAAAATAAAAACCGAGAATAAGTTCCACCAGGGGAATCAATATTTTTTTATTGCCTTTATATTTCTTGGATCCCCAGCTGTCATTATTTTTCTCAACCCCAAATTTTGGTGTACGCACGAATTCAGATTCCTTGTTAAACAAAGCTTCCAGAACAGCAGCCGAATTGTTGACTGACAGCCCGATTCCCAACCCCATCAACAAAGGCAGATACTTGAAGGTGCTGGTCCAGTCGGAATACAGTTCTTTTTGGGAAACAATATAAAATGCGGAAACCGATGCCGTGGCCATCAAAAACAGCGGCACATCATAAATAAACATTTGGTTCCAATTCAAATCTCTTCTTAAAATCACGACCGGCAGAATGGAGATTGACAGCGGCACCATCAAGAGGTAAGCCATGTTGGCCGCCAAATGGAAAAACGCTTCCACTTTCACATGCAAGGGCAAGTGCGCTTTGAATATTTTTGGTAAAAGTTTCTTGGCTGTTTGGATAGAACCTTTGGCCCAGCGATGCTGCTGGGCTTTAAATGCCACGATATCCACCGGCAGTTCAGCGGGGACCGAATGATCGGGAAGATAAATAAATTGCCAGCCTTTCATCTGCGCCCGGTAACTCAGGTCCAAATCCTCGGTTAACGTGTCATGCTCCCAACCGCCGCCATCGCTGATGGCGGTTTTTCGCCATATGCCGGCTGTGCCGTTGAAATTAAAAAAACGCCCGGAGCGATTGCGGGCCGTATGCTCAATCACGAAATGGCCATCCAGGAAAATGGACTGCAATTTGGTTATCAAAGAAAAATTGCGATTCAAATGACTCCAGCGCATCTGCACCATGCCCACTTGCGGAGCGGTGAAAAAATGGATCGTATTCATCAAAAAATGTTTATGGGGAATAAAGTCGGCATCAAAAACAGCGATGAATTCCCCTTTGGCAACCTTCATGCCTTCTTCCAAAGCCCCGGCTTTATAGCCTTTGCGGTTTTGCCGGTGCAGATAAGAAATGTCCAGCCCCTGATCCTTATAATAATTCACCCGCCGCGAGGCAATGGCGACTGTCTCGTCAGTGGAATCATCCAAAACCTGGATTTCCAGCAATGCACGTGGATAATCCATTTTTACTACCGCATCGATCAACCTTTCGGCCACATACATTTCATTATACATGGGTAATTGGATGGTGACTCGCGGCAGTTCAGCAAATTGTCCCTCAGGTTTTGGGACTGCTTTTTTATTTTTTAAATACAGATAAACAAGAAAATAGCGGTGCATGCCAAAGATGGCCAAAATCGATAATACAAAAAAATACAGCATAACCACAAAAGCGTTTAGGTTTTCCATTTATTCCCCATAAATTAAAACTAAAAACTAATTATATAACAAAATCGTCTCCGATTCAAGTGCGGTAAGAAAAGTGAAAGAAAATCGGGGTGAGAGGATTTGAACCTCCGGCCTTTCCGACCCGAACGGAACGCGCTAGCCAGTCTGCGCTACACCCCGGAACTTGAGAAATTTCATTGTATCACAAAAGCGGGAATTTGCGAAACCCCGCGCTGAACTTTGCTTTTGGCACCCATAAAAGATATAATGAAAACTTCCAGGGGTGCATCATGAAACGGGCATTGATCAGCGTCTATCACAAAGAAAAGATTGAAAGGATCGCAGCAACTTTGGTCAAAGCAGGTTGGGAAATAATTTCCACCGGCGGTACCGCGGCTTATCTTAAAAAGCACAAAATCCCGGTGACTGAAGTGTCAGAAATTACCAATTTCCCCGAAATTCTCGACGGCCGGGTAAAAACGCTCCATCCACTGATATTTGGTCCGGTACTGGCCAAAAAAAAACCTGAACATTTGCGGCAATTAAGGGAATTATCGGCCGCGAAAATCGACATAGTGATCATCAACTTTTATCCTTTTGAAGAAGTCATGGAGAAAAAAACGGCTGATTTGGATAAAATGCTGGAAAATATCGATATCGGCGGCCCGGCCCTGGTTCGCGCCGCCGCCAAAAATTTCCGCGCTACCGTGGTTCTCATCGATGAAAATGATTATGCCCCGATCATGGCAGCTATTGCCAAGAATATAAACATCCCCCTGGCCTTAAGAAAAAAATTGGCCCAAAAAGCTTTTGCCTATACATCGTTCTATGACTCTTTGATCGCCGCCTACCTGCAGCAGGAGCAAACTGAGCAGCCAAGTTTTTTAACAATCGGCGGCCGCAATGTGCACGCGCTCCGTTACGGAGAGAATCCACACCAAGCAGCCTTTTTGACTGTCCGCGATCGCCTTTCACCTTTTTTTGCCATCGAGCAACTCCAGGGCAAGGAATTATCCTTTAACAATATCCTTGACGCCGCCATGGTATATGAAGTGCTCAATGACTTCCAGGAGAAAAAACATTTCACAATAATCGTCAAGCATCAGAACCCCTGCGGCGCCGCTCAGGCCGCTGCCCAGTTGCCGGCCTTTCAAGGCGCTTTTGCCGGCGACCAGCGCTCAGCCTACGGCGGGATTGTCGGTTTTAATCACCGGCTCGAAGCCGAAACCGCTGCCGCTATCAGCGACATTTTCTTTGAAGTTATCGTGGCCCCGGACTATGCGGATGGCGCCTTGAATGTTTTGCGCAAGAAAAAAAACCTGCGCCTGCTCAAAATGCCCGCGGGCTACGTCGAAAAATCTGATTTTAAAACCATCCCCGGCGGCTTCGTGTATCAGAGCCGTGATAATCAGGCCGCAAATTCGGAAAATTTTACATTGCAAGCCGGAAGCCCACTGACAAAAAAAGAAAAAAACGATGTGAAATTCGGCTGGAAGCTGATCAAATATATAAAATCAAACGGCATCATCATTGTCAAAAATCATATTTTAATTGGCGTGGGCGCCGGCCAGGCTAGCCGTATCGATGCGGTGGAATTGGCGATACACAAAAGCCAGATGCCGATAGCGGGAGCTGTGCTCCTATCCGATGCTTTTTTCCCCTTCGCCGACTCGGTCGAATTGGCGGCCAAAAATAAGATCAGTATCCTGGTCGAACCCGGCGGCTCCATCAAGGACCCCGAGGTGATCCTGGCCGCCAAAAAACTCGGCATAACTTTGCTTTTCACCGGCATCCGCCATTTCCGCCATTGATAAACATTTATCAGTTGCTGCTCATCCGAACGCCACTGATTTCATTGACAAAAATGCCAAGTTCCGGTATTTTGCTTATATGCAGCCCCTTGGCAAACAAATAAAAATATCAGCGGTTATCATTACCTTTAACGAAGAGGATCGACTACCGGACGCCCTGGCAAGCATCCGCGCAGTAGCCGATGAAATCGTAATCGTAGATTCTTACTCCATTGACCGGACTTTGGACATCGCCCGGAATGGAATGGCCAGGGTGTATCAAAACCCATTTCAGGACTTCGGCTCGCAAAAAAATTTTGCCATTAGCAAAGCCAGTCACGAATGGGTTCTGAATCTCGATGCCGATGAGCGGCTGTCTCCCGAATTGGCAGCCGAAATCATGGCCATGAAAACAAATGGCTGGCCCGAAGCGCCGGCCGGGTTTGCTATTAAAAGAAAAACCTATTACCTCGGTCGCTGGATAAGCCATTCCGGATGGTATCCCGATAAAAAAATCAGGCTTTTTAAAAAGACTGAGGCCGAATGGCTGGGTCGAGTTCACGAAAAATTGGCCGTCAAAGGGAGCATTGCCCCACTGCAGGGACCCATCATTCATTACACCTATCGCCACATCAAAGATCATATCGATCGTCTGAACAGATACTCTTCCATCCAAGCCAAAGATTTGGCAAAAAAATATAAGCATACATTGCACCTGCGCCTGCCCATATTGTCAATGGTTACTTTTCTGCGTCATTATGTTTTAAAACTGGGTTTTCTCGACGGCTTTCCCGGATTGGTCATTGCCGTGATCTCGTCCTGGGGAACAGCTCTTAAGTATTTGAAAGCCATTGAACTCAGCCGTCAAAAACCGGGGAAATATCCCGGCCCGGGGAATACCTGAAGGCAGGATTTGAAATAATTTTGCCCCTGTAATATAATCCATTCATGAATCAAGCTCCCAAATGCAACACCAACCAAACCGCCAAGTGGATCCGCGTGATTGTTTCGCTGGGCGTTATCGGCGCCGGGATTTACTATAAAAACTGGATCGGGCTGCTGGGCATCTTTACTTTGCTAAGCGCTTTTACCGGATCCTGCCCTCTTTCCCTGCAATTCAACGGCTTACGCGACATTAAGATCAAACGCAATAACTCGGATTCAGAATAACTTTCGGCATTTCTTAAACCACGATTGGCTGGTAAAGATATTGGGAACTTGACAATTTCAATAAAAAGTGCTATCATTTATTCACTTCAATAGAATCTGAGGAAAAAAATGATCCCCCCAAAAAAAAAGCATGGTATTTTATTGTTTTTAATGGTTTTATCAGGAATTTTCCTGGTATGCGTCATAGTTTTGTCAGCCCGGCAATTCGAAAATCAAAAGACCATCCTGTCACTGCAAAAAAACGTCGATAGACTCAATCGTAAGATCAACATCAACTTTGAAGCCATCACCAAAACTGATTTTTATCATTTCCAGGAAAATATTTACCGCCTGCAGACCCCGGAATTCTCCAGGATCACTGATTCGGTTTTCATCCAGAGCCAAAAACATGGCTTCGATCCCTACCTGGTCATGGCCATTATTTTAGTGGAAAGCAATTTCAACCGCCATGCCGTATCCAAAGCCGGCGCTTACGGCCTGATGCAGATCAATTATGCGGTATGGAAGGACGAGTTGAAAATCAATTTCAAAAAAATCACGCAGATCGATTACAATATCGAACTAGGACTCACGATCCTGAAAAGCTACCTGCGGGAAACCTCGGGAGACATTTTACGAGCACTAATCCTCTATAACACCGGTTACAAGTACATCAGCAGCACTTACCACGAAAAAGTCATCGCCACTAATTTTTATAAGCACGCCAAAATCGGCTGAGCCATTATCAACGAGTATAAGCAGGAGCGGAATTAATCCGTTCTTTTGCCCGGCACCACCGTATTGGGGACCAGAGAGCCCAGTTTTTCGCAAAGATCAGGGTCAGGGATCTTGCCACGGGTTTCGGCCAGTAGCGTGCCGCTCACGCCGGCCAGGACAAAGGGGATGACAAAGGCCTGGTGGAGCAGCCAGGCGATGGTCACGGCCAAAACGATCCCGATCTCGACCGGAGCCCCGGCGCTCCTGAAAAATAACCAGTTGGGAATGGCGAGGCAAAGGAACAGGAAAGTCAGCCCGGCCGCCGAGAACCATAACCACTGACGCGCCTGGCGCCGGCTCTCCGTCCCATGTCGGAAATAGAGTGCCAGCCCCTCCCGGGCCGATCGCCCCGCATCTGTACCGCCGCGGGAAAAAGCCAAGGCCAAAACGGCCTGGCTGAGCGGCCCAACGGCCAGCATATCAATATATTTCCCAATACCAGTTTGCCGCGGCAAAGCCAGCGTTTCAAAAACTTGCCCGCTGGAGCAATAAAAAGAAAGCAGGGCCCGGCGCAGCCAGCGGTTCAAGGCCTGCCATTGGGAATAGTTGTTGAAATAACGCCCGGCTTCATGGATGGTCGCGGCCAGGCCGGGAGCCGGGAGGGAGTAACCGGAAAAAAAAAGCAGCATGGCGACCCGTTGGCGGTAGAGGAAAAACCGCTGCAAAACCCGGCCGCTGATCCACCAGCCCAGGACGGCCAACACGGTGACAACGATGACCAAGACCGGGCTGGCGCTACCGGCAAGGCGGAAGACAAAAAGCAGCATGCCGAAAAGAATGATGACCATGAAGCCGCCGGCAACGAATATTCCGGCCCGGAAAAGGACCGCGGGCAACGCCTGGGATAGCATTGCCAACGCTTCTTTGAAATTGATACCCATAGTCACGTCTTTATTTTCTCGCAGCCTTTATTGCCCGGGTAAGGAGAGGAAAGTGAATTTTTATATTCAGTGTTTGCCTTTGGCGTTCAGCAGGAGTTTGCGAGTAAAGGGGATCAGTCCCCCGGCATCGATGATGACTTGGCGCGCTTTGGGCAGGGCCACGATCGCAAAACTTTTGCCAGATGATTTGTTGATAACCTGGTCGGCGGTGAATTCCAGCTCGTCGCCTTCGTTAGCTTCAATGGCAGGACAAATAACCATCTTCAGCCCGAGATTGATCGCGTTCTGCAGAAAGATGCGGGAAAAATTCCTGGCCACCACTACAAAATCTGGACCCTTCAAACAGGAAGCGGCCTGCTCGCGCGATGAGCCGCAGCCAAAATTTTTTCCGCCCACAATGATGCTCTGCGGCGGGAATTCTTTTTTCTTCACCTTGGCATTGAAATCGGGATAATCGATAAAGGCGAACTGCGGGGTTTCGGTCGGCAGGACCGTGGCCATAAATCTTCCCGGATAAATGATATCGGTGGAGACATCGTCTCCTACTTTAAAGACAACTTTTGCCATCTTATTTTCCTCCTTTTCTGGGGTCGGTGATGACGCCGGTTATGGCACTGGCAGCCGCCACGGCCGGCGAACACAGGTACACCTCGGCGTTGGGGTTGCCCATTCTTCCCTTGAAATTGCGATTGGTGGTGGCCAGGGCCACATCACCGTCGGCCAGGGCGCCCTGGTGAACGCCCAGGCAGGGGCCGCAGCCAGAATTCATGACCACAGCGCCAGCTTCCATGAAGGTGGCAATATAGCCTTTTTTCAGCGCCTGTAAAAATATGCGGGTTGATGCCGGAAAGATCAGCATGCGCGTCTGGCGGGCCACTTTCTTGCCTTTGAGGATCTTGGCCGCGATAGCCAAATCATCGAGGCGGCCGTTGGTGCAGGAGCCGATGACAATCTGATTGATCTTGATGCCGACGACTTCCTTGATAGGCTTGACATTATCGACCGTGTGCGGGCAGGCAATCTGCGGTTCCAGCTTGGAAACATTGATGTGGATCACCTGGTCATAAACCGCGTCAGCATCCGGAGCGAAAATATCAAGCTTTTCCTGGACACCGGCTTCTTCCTGCAGATAACGCATGGTTTCCCCGTCGGGGGGCACGATACCGGAAGTGGCGCCGGCTTCAACCGTCATGTTGCAGATCACCAGGCGGCCGGATGTCGACATTTGTTCGATGGCCGAGCCGTGGAATTCGATGACCTTGAAATTGGCACCTTCGGAGGTCAGTTTGCCGACCAGGTGCAATATCAAATCTTTTGGCGCGACATGGCGTTTGAACTTGCCCTCACAGACCACCTTGATGGTGCCCGGAACTTCGACATTCAGCACCCGCCCCAGGGCCCAGACCGCCGCCATTTCCGTGGCGCCAATGCCGAAGGAGAAAGCGCCCAGGGCGCCATGGCTGGTGGTGTGGCTGTCAGTGCCGACCACGACATTCCCCGGCCGGACATAACCGAATTCGGGCAGGATCTGGTGGCAGATGCCGCCGCCATCGCCGCGGATGTCATGAAATCTTACGATCCCCTGTTTGGCGACAAAATCGCGGATTTTTTTCTGGTTGCTTGCCGTCTTCGAGCTTTCAGCCGGTACACGGTGATCGAAAATAATAGCGATTTTGCTTGGATCCCAGACCTTGGCCTCCAAACCTGTGTCCTGGTAAATTTCTTTGAACTGGTTGATGACCAGGGCACCGTTTTCATGCGACATGGCCATGTCCACTTTGGGTTCCAGCACGTCTCCCGCTTTAACCGCGGCCTGATTGGTGGCCTTGGCCAATATTTTTTCAACCATTGTCATTCCCATGCGTATTCCTCCTTTTTTTTAATTTTAAATCGCGCCTTTTTCTTTAAAGGCCTTGATGTCTTTGTCGTTATAGTTCAAACTTTTTAAAATTTCTTCCGTATGGACCGACAGCCTGGGCGGCGCGGCGGTGATTTTGGCCGGTGTTTTGGAAAACTTGGCGGTCAGATTAAAAACTTTAATGGTACCGATTCCCCCTTCCTGAACTTCTTCGATTATCTGGCGGTGCTTGGCCTGGTCAGAGATCAGGGCCGCCTCCAGGCTGACAATATCACCGGAAGGAATGCCTTTCCCATTGAGCAGGTCGACCCAATACACCGTGCTGTTTTCTTTCAGCTTAGCTTCCAGCAGCGGCGTCAAAGCTTTGCGATTGGCCTTGCGCGTGTCCCGTTCCTGGAAACGGGGATCGGTTTTTAATTCGGGCACGCCGAGAGCGTCGGCCAGATCTTCCCACTGTTTCTGCTGGTTGGCGGCGATATTGATATAGCCGTCCTTGGTGACGAAGGTTCCCGAAGGAGCCGCGGTAAAATTGTCATTGCCGAGCAGCACCGGCTGTTGATTACCGATAAGGAGATTGGCCGCCACCCAACCCATCAGCGGCATGATGGAGTCGAGCAGGGAGACATCGATAAACTGCCCCTGGCCGCTGACTTCTCGGTAATACAAGGCGGCCATAATGGCAAAGGCGGCATTCAAACCGCCCACCGTGTCGCAAACCGGGAAACCGCAGCGCAAAGGATTCAGGCGTTCATCGCCGTTGATGGCCATGACGCCGCTCAAACCCTGGATGATCTGGTCGTAGGCCGGCTTGAAGGCGTCGGGACCGGTCTGGCCGAAACCGGAAATGGCGCAGTAGATCAGGCGCGGATTGATTTCGCTTAGTTTTTGGTAAGAAAAACCAAGCCGGTCCATGACTCCGGGTCGGAAATTTTCCACCAGTACGTCGGCCGTCTTGAGAAGTTTGCGGAAAATTTCTTTGGCTTCATCGATTTTGAGATTCAGGGTCAGAGATTTTTTATTGGCGTTCTGGGCCAGGAAACTTGTGCCCATAAGCTGCTTGTTCAGACTGGACATATTGCCCAGTTTGCGGGCCAGGTCGCCGCCTTCGGGATTTTCCACCTTGATCACATCAGCGCCCAGCAGAGCCAGGTGCATGGTGGCAAAAGGACCCGAAAGCACATTGGTCAGGTCAAGGACCCTGACATTTTCCAGTAATTTCATTTTTGCTCTCCTGCGCTAGTTTTTTTAAAATTAACAATGGAACCCGATTTTAAAATAAAACCAGGCAGATCGCGATTGAAAAAAAGACCGATCAAGCGGGCCGTTTCCATAAGCTTGTCCAGATTAATTTCCTTGGCCATACCCTGGCGCTGCAGCGAATGCACCAGATCTTCCGTGCAGACGTTGCCGGCTGCCACCTTGGTGAAGGGACAACCGCCCAGTCCGCCCAGCGCTGCTTCGAAATACTTAACCCCGGCCTTTAAAGCCGCGTAGCAGTTGGCCAGGCCTAGGCCGTAGGTGTTATGGAAATGGCAGGCCAGCTCGACCTGGCTGTCGCGCTTCCGTATCTCGGCGTAAAGAGATTCGACCTGCTGCGGATAAGCGTGGCCAGCCGTATCGGCCAGGCTGATGTTGCGGATGCCGGCAGCCAGATATTTGTCCACAATGGAAAGTACCCGTTCCCGGGGAATTTGACCTTCAAAACCGCAGCCGAACGCTGACTGGATGGAGACCTGGATGCGTTTCTGCGCCTTCATGGCCGTCTGGGCCATGGCTATGATCTGGTTCACGGCTTCCTCGGTTCCCTTGCCCGTGTTTTTGCGGCTGTGGGTGTCGCTGGCCGAAACCCCCATGCAGAACAAGCCCACGCCGCAGGCCATGCCCCGCTCCAGCCCTTTTTCGTTCAAGACCAGGCCGGAAAAGATCGCTCCGGACGGTTTGTTGCCGGGTGGGGCGAAACGGCTGAACAATTTGTCGGTGTCAGCCATTTGCGGAACTTTGTCCGGGTTAACGAACGAACCGAGCTGGATCATTTCGATGCCGGCGGTCAGCAGCCCCTCCACCCATTCGACTTTTTTCTCAAGGGGAACGGTCTGCTTTTCGATCTGCAAGCCGTCCCGCAAACCCACCTCATGAATTTTTATATCGGTCATATTTCATTCTCCATGAATTCACTCCCGCGACCTATCGCAAAAATTCGCTTTAAAGTTTCTTGGCGATGGCCGCAGCCATGTCCAGGGTTTTGTCGCTGCCACCCATGTCGTAGGTGCGCACTTTTCCTTCTTTGATCACCTCGGCCGTGGCCGCTTCCAGCCGTTTGGCCATGTTGATTTCGCCCAGCCAGTCGAGCATCATCTTGACGGCAAGAATCGTGGCGATGGGGTTCACTTTATATTGCCCGGCATATTTCGGGGCCGAACCGTGGGTCGGTTCAAAAACAGCCAGTTTTTCGCCGATATTTCCCGAACAGCCGAAGCCCAGGCCGCCGACCATCTGGGCGCAGAGATCGGAAATAATGTCGCCGAACAGGTTGGTGGCTACCAGCACCGCGTAGTTCATCGGGTTCTTCAACAGCCACATGCAGATGGCGTCGACGTTGGCGTCGTCGCACTGGATGGCCGGGTAGTCCTTGGCCACCTCCTTGGCAATCTCCAAGAATAGGCCCTCGGTGGCGCGCACTACGTTGGCCTTGTGGATGATGGTAACCTTTTTACGATTATACTTCTTGGCGTACTCGAAAGCCGCGCGTACGATCCGCTCCGAGCCCTTCCTGGTATTGATCTTGCAGGTGATGGCGTATTGGTCCAGTGGCACATCCTTGAAAGTCGCGAACGGCTTGGATATCTTGGCCAGCACGTCTCTCAGCTCCTGCGACATAGGATTGAACTCGACGCCGGAATATAATCCCTCGGTGTTCTCGCGGAAAACGGCCAGATCGATATCGGGCTTGTAGTTGAGCGGGTTGCCAGGGTAGGCCTTGCATGGGCGCAGGCAAATATACAGGTCGAAAAGCTGGCGCATGCGCACGATCGGCGAGCGGTAAACTAGCCCCTTGTCTTTCAATTCGGGCACCAGTTCGGCCGCGGCGGCTTTGACCGGCTTGGAGGTAATGGCCCCGAACATGGCCGCGTTGACGCTTTTCAGCAAGTCAATGGTTCTTTGCGGAAAAGCATCGCCTTCCTTGCACCAGAATTGCCAGCCGATATCGCCGTGGATATATTCGGCGTTGAATTGCAATTTATTCAAAACGATTTTCGCCGCTTCTAAAACTTCGATGCCAATGCCGTCGCCGGGCAGCCAGGCGATTTTATATTTCCGGCCCGGGCTTTTTTCATTACCAGTGTGACTCGAAACGCTCATATATTCCTCCTTTTTTAATAGTAACGCAAAAAATTAATAGCATATAAATTTAACAAGGTCAATCAAAAAACAGCAAAATTTAACAAACATCAATTCGCCCAACATTTACTTGAACTCAACGACAAAGCCAGCGGAACCGTCTCTAATTAAACAAATTTCAGAACGTAAATTTGCGTTCCCTACCCATATCCCCAAAATTCATTGACAACTTTTTGCATTTTCTTTATTATTTGCTTTAGAAAACAAGAATCTAAATTTTTTAAAGGAGAGCGGGAATATGAAAAAAATAATTGTTTGGCTGGCAGTTGTTTTCGTTGTCGCGCAATTTTCCGCCTGTGTGCGCACCAACACCACAGTATTGGATCAATCAAAAATCAGAGAGCCTATCGATCCAAATGACGTCGTCATTTATACCACCGCCGGCAGAGTTCCCGGGGAGTATGAAGAGATCGCCCTCTTGAATTCCAAAGCCGACAGCGCCTCTACCAGCGAAGCGCAGATGCTCAAGTCCATGAGAAAAAAGGCCGCCAAATTGGGCGCCAATGCCATCATTTTGGACGCAGTAAGCGAGCCTACGGTTGGAGCCAAGATCGCGGCCGCGGTTCTTCTCGGAACCGGAGCGGAACGCAAGGGCAAAGCACTGGCCATCTATGTGATCCCCGGTTCTAAAAAAACACGTCATCAATCCATGCCAATGGAGCCGGAAGATTATATAGATAAATATGTGAAGATCAAAGCGCAAAATTATCCCTACAAAGGCGAGAATTTTACCAATGTGGTCATCAGGGGCGTGGTATTTGATTATCAAAACGGGACCATCACTCTTCTGGTCCTGCATTCCAATATCCCGGAAGCGTTGACGATAAATCAAATAAAAAAACTCAAGCTGGACCCAAGCGATTCGATAGAGATCATCAAGGCCGGGCTGGATGAAGCGACCAAAAAATCAGTTGCTGAACAGAAAAAGGAATGGGAAGAGAATAATTGAATCGCTTTTGTTTTTAACATTGGAATTTGGTGCTTGGGATTTGTGATTTGAGATTTTTCTGCGGGCGGGTCACAGACGCCGTCCCGCGCATCTTAAATTTGGTTTTTTGCCTTTTTTCTTTTACCGTCCACCATATACCGTACGCCGATTTTTGACCTAAAACTTTGAACTCCCTTTCTCCTATTGACAACTTCCGCTTCTTGGTGCTATATTTTTGCTTGACATTCTCGATAGTTGCCAACGGAATTTTCGCAGGCTGTTGAGCGATTTTCCTGCGGAAAATCCGCGATCGCTCATGCAAGGTCTGCGGTCAATTGATCGAGGACGGTCGCGCTTGCACGCGTAACCAGAGTTAAGATAAGCTGATACTCGCGAAACTCAGGTTTTTTCGAGGAGGTGAACAATGAAAAAGTACATTAAATTTCTAATTGTCATCGTAGTGGCCTTGCTTTTCACAACCAGTTGCGTAAACTTATTGTCGACCTATGTCCGTTTCCAGAACAATTCCGCGAGTATAACTGCCTGTCCCATCTGGGACGGCAGCCAGGCTGCCGCGCTCGCTCCAGGGCAAATATCCGATTACCGGGAGGTCAATGCCGGCACGCACACCATCCAGTGGATAAATGCCGCCAACAACCATGATCTCACCACCACGGCTTGGCCGAATTTGGTCGAGGGCCACTATTACACGTTCCCATACAACGACTGACGGATTTTCAGATCCGTCGTTGATTTTTTCTTGACTTTTGTCTTTCTATTTTCTCGTCACGTATTTCGTTTTTTACTTTGACAACCTGAAAGTGCAATTATAGAATGTCGGCGGATCATAAAAAGATGAATATAGACCCGAAAATGATAACCGGGAACTGGACGCACGGTTGGGCCCTGGACCAGCACACGATCCGCAGCACTGCAAGCGCTTCCGATAATATTGGCTATCCTGCGTTCGCTACGGAACGGACCGCGATCGGAGAAGCTTTATATAAATTGAAGTATCGCAATGACCGGACGCAGGTCGAGCCCATCGCCCAAACGGTTTCCGATTTCATCCGCGGCAGGTCCGAACTTTCAGATATCAAAGCCATTTTGGCTGTCCCGCCGTCAGATACGCAGCGTTCGTTCCAACCCGTGCAAGCGCTCGCCGCCCGGATCGCTGAGAAGCTTGGCCTGCCGGCGCCCGATGACTATCTGCTGAAAGCGAAGCAAACTTTGCCGCTGAAAAACATGACCGATAAACGAATGCGCCGCAAAGAACTGGAAGATGCGTTCGCGATTCTGGACCAGCGCTTTGCGGACATGCATGTTCTCCTGTTCGATGACCTTTTCCGCTCCGGTGAAACGTTGAAAGCGGTAACGGTCGCTTTGCTTTTTCTGGGCAATGTTGCCGGTGTTTCCGTGGTCACGGCAACCAGCACCAAGTCGAATCGATGAATACACTGGAGGGGAAAGCGTGGCGCGCCCTGGCCGGGGCGAAGGGAGTAGGGCCCAAGGCCTTATGGCTGATCGCTGACTATCTTACAAGCCAACAAAAAACAGCTTCTTGGTTGCTTCAAAATCCTGAAAAAATAAAGGATGCTCTAAAGGAAAGCAAAGTAAGCATCGTGATCCCTGATTTTGCTGATCAGGAATATGAGGAAGTTGAGAAGTTCGAGGGACGACCGGTGACCATGCTCCACCCCCTCGACCCTGATTTCCCGCAGCAGCTCATAACTTTAAAGGATAAAATATCGCTTCCCGCGCTCCTTTATGTGACAGGAAATGTAACGATTCTTGACCGGCTCAGTGTGGCCATAGTAGGGGGAAGGCACGCAGGGCCGGCGGCGATCGCCGTGGCGGATTCCCTGGCTTCTGAACTTGCCGCCAAAGGGATCAATGTTACTTCCGGGTATGCCGCGGGCATAGATACCGCGGTGCACCTGGCCACGCTGCGCGCGGGCGGGACGACCAGCGTCGTTTTGAGTGAAGGGATCGCTCATTTCCAAACCAAGCAGGAGTTAAGGGAGTTTTTAACAGCCGAGAATACCCTTGTGATCTCGCAGTTCGAGCCGAACGTGAGATGGGCGTCGTATTTGGCGATGACGCGCAATAAGCTTGTCTGCGCGCTGTGCGGCGCGGTCGTCGTGGTCGTTTCCGGGCCGGAGCGAGACGCAAACGGCAGGATGAGCGGTACTTTTGACGCCGGCATGGCAGCGCTGAAAATGGAGGTCCCGGTTTTCGCAGTATCCCCAAATTTCTTCAATGATAAGCCAGAAGGGAATCGGCATCTTATTGAAAAGGGATGCCGTGCATGGGATCCCGCTGCCGGAGCCGCGCCGATCCTTGCCGCCATCGACTCTCATGTCGATCAAAAGCCGCCGCCCAAGCAACTCAACCTCTTTGAGAAAAGTGAGGATTAACAAATATATAATGGAAAATGAGGACGTCTATTATGAAGTTGCATGAATGATAAGGATTTCTATGCGCTGATCGTAATCGGAGGTGGACCGGCCGGGCTCTTCTGTGCCTTACGGGCGGCGGGGGATGGACAAAAAATACTCCTCTTGGAGAAAAATCCCTCTGTAGGCCGAAAACTTCTGCTGAGCGGTTCCGGGCAATGTAATATCACCCATGATGGAGATATTTTGTCATTTCTCTCTCATTATGGAGACAACGGCCGGTTCATCAAACCATCTTTGCTGAACTTTCAGAATCGGGATTTAATAGCGTTTTTCAGCGGACGAGAATTGCCGTTTGTCACCGAATCGGGAGGCAAGATCTTTCCCGGCTCACGCAAGGCCAGCAACATCCTGGATATTCTCGTCAAGGAATGTTCAGCCGGAAAGGTGAAAATCAGATGCGGGGACCCGGTCTTGGACGTATCCATCCGGGAGGGGGAATTTCTGATACGGACGGATCGGGAAACTTTTAGAGCCGACTACGTGGCTATCGCGACCGGAGGAATTACCTATCCAGTGACCGGATCGACGGGAGACGGGTTGAGTTTCGCCAAAAGTCTTGGACATCGAGTAACGGAAGTGGGGCCGGCCCTCACCGCCGTAGCCATTCAGGATTATCTTTTCTCTGCCCTTTCCGGGATCTCCTTTACGGATGTGATCATCTCTCTCATCCGGGCCGGTAGAAAGGTGCGGCAACATACCGGGGATCTGCTCTTCACCCATAGCGGACTGTCCGGACCGGGAATCCTTGATTTTTCCCGATATATCCGTCCGGGGGATACACTGCGCGTTTCCTTCCTCCCTGGTGTTGATCTTCCGCATGCGAAAGAAATCCTGATCGCCCGGATCAACGCGGCCGGAAATCGTCAGGTCAGGAAAATTCTTGCGGCTTTCAATCTGCCGGACCGCTTCGTCAGAAAACTCCTCGACTTGGCCGGAATCAAACAGGATCAGACCGGTGCTCACCTCTCCAGGGAAGCCCGCTCCGCCATTTTGGACCTCCTCATTGGATATCCATTTATTGTCAGCCGCCTCGCTGGAATTCATGAGGCGATGGTGACCCGGGGTGGGGTTGCCCTGGATGAGATCAACCCGAAAACAATGGAATCCCGACTCGTTCCCGGCCTCTTCTTCGTTGGCGAAGTTTTGGATATCGATGGCGATAGCGGAGGATATAATCTTCAGGCAGCTTTCTCAACCGCGGCCCTGGCCGCGAAGAGGATAGTGGGGGACTCGGGTCGCTTCAATCGGTGAGGACGAAGGTGACCTTCATCTGCACCCGGTACTCGGCGACATTTCCCTCATCGTCTAGCATGACCTCCTGGTTCTCGATCCAGGCGGACTTCATGTTTTGGAGCTTCTTGTTGGCGCGGGCAAGTCCCGTACGGATGGCGTCGTCGAAGCTCTTGGTAGAAGTTGATTTAATTTCAGTTATACGCGCGACCGACATGGGTCACCTCCTTATGGACAAAGTAAACAAAGTTTAGCAACTTGAAGATTTTTTTTCAAGCGGGCCAACTCCGGATCGTTATTTTTCGCGGTTTGACTTCCTTGCCTGGACTGCCGGGGGAGCGCCTGAAACAAAGATCTTACACGAAACTTGACTTTCGGTAAATCAAAGTATATTTTACAAAATCATATCCCGTAACGATTTATTCAATCAAAGGAGAAAGAATATGAAAAAAACATTGATCATTCTGATGAGCGTTTTGTTCATTTTGGTAGCGACAAACGCCGTAGCCCAGCAGGCGGACAGCAAAGGCTGCAAGGACCACCCGCTGTTCCCAACGCGCATGCCCGAATACCGCCTTGGGAGTTGCAAGGTCGAGGCTTTCGGGGTTTACGAATTCTACGCAACCAAGGGCCCGAAGATCCCGGTCGAAGGAAAGTTTACCTACATCTGCTACAATTTCACCGGAGAGCGGGCCAACGAACCGAGCGGCCTCGCTGTTGTCCGCAACTACGAGAACGCCATCCAGAAGGTGGGGGGGATGATCCTGCAGATCGACCCGCAGCGGTGGGTGAACGGCAAGATCGTCAAGGACGGTCAGGAAGTGTGGGTGCAGGCCGAGAAGGGGAACGGGGCCATCTGGCTGCGCATCGTCGAGAAGCAAGCGATGGAGCAATACATTGTAGCGGATGCGGCGGCTTTCTCCAACGACATCAGGGCCATGGGCCACGCTGCGGTCTACGGCATCAATTTCGATACCGGCAAGTCCGCCATCAAACCCGAGTCGGCGCAGGCCATCGGCGAGATCGCTAAGCTGCTGAAAGACGATCCGAGCCTCAAGATACATGTAGTGGGCCACACCGACAACACGGGCGGCGTGGACAGCAACATCAAGCTCTCCCAGGAGCGGGCCGAGGCCGTCCTGCAGGCGCTCGTCCGCGAGCACGGCATCGCCGCTGTCCGCCTGGGATCCTACGGCTGCGGCCAGTTTGCCCCCGTTGCCTCCAACGACAGCGAGGAAGGCCGGGCCAAGAACCGCCGGGTCGAACTGGTCAAGCAATAAGACCGGCAGAGGTTTTCACAAAACAAGAACAATCCGAAATTATACCCTTCTTCCCGACGCGGACGGCGCGGATACTGACCGCTACCCGGCGCAGCTCCGGGAATGGCATTGACGCAATTCTTCAGCTTTTGACAAAAAATGGGGAAACCCATATAGTTCAACTATGAAAAATCGGATCTTTTCCATATTGACTCTGCTGGTGCTCGCCCTGGCCGAGAACAGCCGCGACAGGAAAGGCTTCGTCATGGAGACGTTTAAAGCTGAAAGTTAAAATTTGTTTCGGGTAGATTATTAATTGAGTCAACGATACTCGCTTCGAGTAGATTTTTATGAGACCATGTAAGGGTCATTTATTTTTAATATTTAAGTTAAAAAATTAGAAATTAAAAAGAGAAGATTAAAATTAAAAAAGAAAATTGTTTGAAAATTTTTGTTATTGCGTTGTGTCTATTTATTTTTGGGCATACTTCCTCTTTTTGCTCGGAATTAGAAAGCGAGTGGAGTTTGAAGACGTATTTTAACGAGTTAATTGACAAATACCCTTTTCCTTTTGACAGAAATATTTTCGCTTATCCTCAAAGAGTTTTTATTTTTAAGGTTGAAGAAGATAGTTTGGAAAAAGATGACTATCCCGAAAAATCTTTCCGTGGTATTCAGCGTTTGAGATCGGGCGATACATATCTCGCTTTTAATTTGGCCACCATTAAAAATTGCGATATAAAAATAGAATTTTATTCCAGTTTCAGTTCTGGCGCCAAAGCCATATTCAAAAGGGAATATATAAATGTTTGGGGAGAAATAGACTTTTTCTTGGGCTTGAGGAGATTCACAGGCGATAAATTATTTTATCGGATTTTTGTCAAAGAGGATAATGTTTATAAAGCTGTTATTCCATTATGCGCAGTGATGAATCCTTTGCTTCGCAATGAAGCTGTTATCTGGGCAACTGGCGATAGCCATGTTTTTGAAGACAATTGCCTTTATTTGCCCAAAATAACGGAAGGCGAATCAGCGGTGCAAAGTTTTCATCTCGGGAGATATTATTACGAGTTTTTGAAGTATTTGATCAAATACGGCGACAATTGGGTTAAATACGCTGACAATAAAATAGTAACTGCCTCTGATACTTTGAAATTTACCTATAATATTGCCCAGAGGACAGCTACTATTATCAGAGGCAATGTCCTTTTGGATGCAATATTTCTTTTAGGTGATGACGTTTCCCCCCAAGCTTATAGATTGGAAAGACAAGGTTTTGTTCAACCGTATAATCTTGAAGAGGCCAGTTACACTTTTTTTAAGAAGCATAGAATATGTGATATTCTGGGCTCTTTAATACCAACTTATCAGGTCATAGACAATCATGAGGGGGGGGTATGCCAATGATCCATCTTTTATATCTGCAGTGGAAGCCAGGAAAAAATTTTTCCCTCAACCGGCAGATTTTCAAAACGGTTCAATAGACCAAAACTATTTTATGATTCCTTTTGCTGGTGGGAAAAATGAGGTTTATGTTTTAGATGTGGTTAGCTATTCTGGCAATGAAGGGAATAGTATATCCCCAGAATTTCACAAATTTGGCAAAAAGCAATTTCAATGGCTTGAAGAAAAAATGAAAAATAGTCTTTCTTTGACGAAAATTCTTTTCTATCACAACGTGGCTGGTGGTTGGCCGATTAATCCTGACGGCACGCCTGGCGGTTACGGACGAGGAATGGGATTTACAGAGGCCGATTACCAACAATATAATCAGTTATTCCAAGGGAAACCAGGATTTTCTACTATTAATATTGCTAATGTTGAGCAATTAAAAATGACAGAACTTGCCTTAAAGTATAAAGCTCATATTGGGACTGCTCATGACCATATTTTCGTACCTCCCCGTGTTATTAAAAGCGGAAATTCCCAAATCAGTGTTTTTAAAGTGGGATGTGACGGACCAACAATTCAAGAAGTTGGATGGTCCAAAATAGAGCCATGGCCCACAGAGTATGGATTGCCTTGGCAGAAGAAATTCTTTTTCCCTCCGGCATCCAGCAGGATTAATATGAGTGGTTCGACAATCATGGTAGATTTGGTATGTACCGCTTGGCCCAATCTTAATAGCAATTTCTCCTCATCTCCTGGAGAGTTAATCCTATTTTATTTTTTGTGAAATAGCCTCAAAAAAAGTAACGCCGCGGCTGGTGCAGAAGCACAGGGTGAAATCCGGGTCTGACTCGACAGTCACGTAACGCACCCAGGGGGCGTTGGCTACGGTTACGGTGGCCAGGGCGGCGGTTTGTTTGCGGCCGAGAATTTTCCAGATCCGTTCTTCCAGGTCGTTCATATTGAAAAAACGATCAAAGCCGCGGCAGCAACTTGCGCATCAGCTTTTCAGCGGCGGCGTTCTGAGCTTTCTCGGTAGCGCCGGGGATCAGGAGGGTGATAAGGATATAGCGTTCACCCTTGAAAGTGAAGAGCTGGGTCATGCCGTAACCGGGACTGATGAAGAATGAGCGGTCGCCGACCCCGGGCAGTTCAGCTCCGGCCATCTTGCGCTTCTTGAACTCAGCATATATCCGCTCCGCGGTTTCGCTTGAGCTGAGCGGCTTTAGCATGAGGTTGAAGGAGCCATAGTCGCCTGTGGTGTAGTTGCAGTCAGCCCCTGCCGCCAGGTTGGCATTGGCCTTTAGTTTGCCAACCTGCATGGGCTGGCCGAGGATTTCCTGGATTTCGGCCTGGGTCAGCAGGGAGCAGGGGTCAACGGCCTTGGCGGCAGCACTACCAGCAGTCGGAAGAAAAATGAACGCGATCACGGTTAACACGGATAAAGCGCGAAAAAATTTAGCCATTTACTACCTCTGATTAGATTTTTGCGATCGGGACGGCGGACCCGCCTGCGACCCGATCAATAATGATAGCAAAAAATCAGTCGCAGTTCAATCGGCTTACGATGAACGCTTATTTCTCCTGCAAAGTCTTTTCTATCGCTGCGATCACTTCCAGGGCTTCGGGAACCTGTTTGGGTTTGAAGCGGGCCACGACATTGCCCTGGCGGTTGACCAGGAACTTGTACAGGGGATGGATATCCTTCCCGGCAACTGAAATTTTGGAAAACATCGAGAAGCTCACCTCGTAATTAAGCAGGCAAAATTCCTTGATCTCCTTGTCTGTTCCCGGCTCCTGGCCGGGAAAATTACGGTCTGTCCAGCAGGAAAGCGTGATGGGCCGGGGGCGGCAGCCAGATCCGCGGCCTCGGTGACGCGCTCAAAACCGTGCTGAAGGATTTCGGTTCCATCCAAGTCAAAATCGTTGACGACCCGATGTTCTCCGGAGCGGCCGGCGCCATGAAACTCGCCCAGGAAATGCCCAAGCAATATTGGGATAAACTGAACACCTGACGCCTTTTTTTCAACAGATTTCAAGACGTTTCGTTTCGCTTCCGCGACATGACAAGCAGGCCGCCGAGAGCCAGGAAGCCGAGAAGATACTCATAGGCCGTGGTTATGCCGTGGATGCCGAACGCCACGAGCGTGGCCGGCTCCCGGGAAAAACCCATCATCATGAGAACGCCAACCATCCCTCCTTCCCAAACCCCAAATTGACCGATGGCTGGTATCGGGAGGCTGGCGACCAGCTCGGTAGCCGAAACCCCGATGACCAGGTCCCACAGATCCGGGTGCGGTGAGGCGTACCCCGCCCCGGCCAGGAGGCTTTCTGCCAGCGCGAACAGGGCCGCGTACTTGGCGAGGCGGATGGCCAACGAAACGGCGAGGAGACGGGCTAGCGAACCACCACGGCGGACGATCTCCAGAGAGGCCGCAATCCGATCCAAGGATGCCGCGGCTCGTGCCCAGCCGCCATCTCTACGGCCGCGGGCCAGGGCGCGTGGCACCCGCCCGAGCATTTTAATCAGGGGGCCGAGCCACCAAGTTGCTGCCGCCGAGGCCGCGAAAAAAACGGCCCCGAAAATCGCAATCCACTCCAGGGGAAGTTGCGACCCCCCTGCCGGCGCTGCGATGCCGAGGCGCACCGCCGCCGCGAGCAGGAGGATGGGCCCGAGAGTGACCAGATCGAGGACAAACGAAACGATGAACGTCGACGTGGCCAACTCGGCCGCCACGGCCAGGCGCCGGTTCATGAGCCAGACATACGAGCCCAGCGACGCGAGCCGGGCCGGGACCAAGTCGCTGAGGGCGTTCTGGACGGTGGTCGCGAGGAAAACGGGACCGGGGGCCGGCTTCGGTTCGGGGAGGAGGATGCGGAAGCGGATCGCCCTGAGCCAGAGACCCCCGAGTCCGATCGCCCCATAGAGGGCCAGCCTCCCGGGGGAGGCGGAGAGAACACTCCCGGCGAGGCGCTGCCACGACAGTCCGCGCATAAGCAGCCACAGAATGAGGGTCGAGACGGCCGCAGGCACGACAAGTGCGGCAATCGTGCGGCTCCGCTTTTGTCCGGCGGGATCGTGCTCGGGAAGGGAGTTCACCGCGCCCCGGTTTTCCGCGCGGCGACGGACGACACCATCGGCGCGATGATGCGATACCAGGCCTCGGCGAGCACCCGGTAGCCCTCCTCGCTGGGGTGTATGTCCGGAAGAAGACTCGGGCGGGCGGCAAAGAGGGAGTGATTGTCAGCCAGCAGGAGTCCGCGCCGGCTGGCGATGTCACGGATCGCGGGGTTGATCTCCGTCTCGACGCGGACCCGCGAGCCGACATTGAAGCGCCAGCGGATCTCCACAGGGATCGGAGGGATCGTGGCCAGGATGACCCGGGGAGAAGAACCGTCCTGACTGCGATGCCGCCCGATCCGGTCCAGGATCGACTCGAGATTTGTCCGGAACTGCTCGGTCGTCGTCGCGTGGTTGTCGATGCGCAAGTCGTTCGTGCCCAGCTGGAGGAGTATCCAGCTCGGATCGGTTCGCTCCACTATCCGGGATTTCTCTAGGTAGTTAATGTACTCAGCGGTGTTGTCCCCCTTGACACCGGCATTGATCACCTGGACCAGCAAACCGTCTCGTGCCAGGAGCTCCTGAAGGTATCCGGGATAGCTCGCCGCGGTGATGCTGTCCCCGGCGCAAAGGATTACCGGGAGGCCGGTCAGGGCAGGGGCGGCCGGTTCTCTCCGGCAACAGGCTGCAAGACAGTTCAGCAGGAACAGGACCAGGGGCCGAATAAGAGGCTTCACCGGCCATCCTTTTCGGGAGCCCAGTCGGGGTAGCGGTCGTCGGCGCCGGGCGGAGTCAGCAGGGCCGGCGTCCCCCCGCCTGCCGGGATCACCGCCAGTGACCAGGGGCCGCGCTTCGTGCCCTTCGTCGTCTCGTAGACGATCCAGCGGCCGTCGGGCGACCACGCCGGGTTGTAGTCGTAACTATCGTCGCCGGCAGTGACGCGCACCTTGTTCCCGCCGTCCGCGTCCATGGTCCAGACATCTCCTTTGCCGTCAGCCACGTCCGAAACAAAGGCGATGCGCTTCCCGTCGGGTGACCAGTCGGGGCGGCAGTTACCCCCTTCCGAGGTGAGGGCCGTGGCCCCGGAACCGTCGGGATTCATGCGGTAGACGTCCCAGCCCAGCTTGCTCCGAGTAAAAGCGATAGCCGAGCCGTCGGGCGGGACAGCGGGAAGGATGCTGGGCCAGAAGCTGTTGGTGATCATCCGTTCCCGGCGTGGGTTCAGCTCCAGAACGAAGATCTGTTCCCGCCCCGACTGGGGACAGCTGTACAGAATGGAAGAGCCACCGCTGCCCCAGTTGGGGGCGGTACAATCTCGCCCTGCGTCCGTAAGCCGCTCAGCCCCTGTGCCGTCGGCGCGCATCCGCCAGACGGCTTTGGACCCGTCCCGGGTCGATTCGAAGACAATCCATGAGCCATCAGGGGAAGCGCTGGGATAGTTGTCGTCGGCTGGCGACCGGGTCAAGCGGGTCCTGGCGCCCGTAGACAGGTCGAGGGAGAAGATCTGCCAGAGCTCATCGACCCGCGACTGAAAGAGAATGATCCCGTGTCCAGGTATTGCTGCGGGAGCCACCGGTCCTTGCTTCGCCGGAGTCGGGCCGGATCCCTTTCGCATCCTGCCTGCCAGGGCGAAGCCACCAAGGGCAATCACCGTCAGAACCGAAACGGCCGCCACCACTTTCCACGCTAAATTTTTCGTCACGGACGGCACTATACCACCATTATTTATAGAAAAATTAGTTTTATCCATGATGAAATTTTAAGGAATTTCTATTGAAATTGCAATAGACCTTGGGTTTTGCTACAATAAATTATAGCCTAGGAATAGTAAAAATCATATGAAAAACAACTATAAACCTGAAAGCCGGACCGTTTCTTTTGTCAGCTTGGGGTGTTTCAAAAACACGGTGGACAGCGAAGTTCTGGCCGGCATGCTTAAAAAAAGGGGACTGAAAATCGTCTCCGAGTATGAAAACCCAGACTGGTTGATCATCAACACCTGCGGCTTCATCCGCGATGCCAAGGAAGAGAGCATCGAGGAAATCCTGACCGCCCTGGAGAAAAAGGAAAAAGGTGAAATCAAAAAGCTGGCCGTTTTTGGCTGCCTGATCCAGCGTTATTGCCAGGAGCTCAAAGCCGCTTTTAAAAATGTCGATATTCTTTGGGGAGTCAACGACATGGAAGAATTGGCCGACACCATGGCCAAAGATCGACCCGTTGAATATCCAAATAAAAACTTATTTCTATATAACGACCGCCACCAGCGCCTGTCCTTTACCACTCCGGGTTCGACTTTCATAAAAATATCCGAAGGCTGCAACATGACCTGCAGTTTTTGTTCCATCCCTATGATTCGTGGACCGTATCGCTCCCGGCCGATCATTTCGATTTTAAAAGAAGCCGAACATTTGAAAAACCAGGGGATCGAAGAGCTGAACCTGATTTCGCAAAATTCAACTTATTTCGGCAAAGACCGCGGCATGCAATCGCAATTGCCGGACCTGTTAAAGAAAATATCCGGTCTTGGCTTTCGCTGGCTGCGCGTGCTGTATCTGATGCCTGAAGAAATTACCGCCGAGATTCTCGAAAGCTTTGCCGGGCCGTCGATCCTGCCATATTTTGACCTACCTTTCCAGCATGTGTCGGCCAGGATATTGAAAAAAATGCAGCGCGGCGGCAACTTCAAAAAAAACATGCAGCTGGTACAACAAATCAGAAACTTATTCCCAAAAGCCGTTTTACGCAGTACCTTTATTGTTGGCTTCCCGGGCGAGGAAGAGGATGATTTCAAACAATTGCTGGAATTTGCGGCAAAGGCGGCGATTGAAAGGATAGGCGTTTTTGGCTTTTCTTTGGAAGAAAACACGGCCAGCTGCAAACTCACACAGCGAAAAAAACCGCAAACCATTGCCAACCGAAAAAATTGTCTTTTGGCTATCTCGGATAAAAACCTGCAAAAATACAACCAGGCGCTGATCGGTCAGACCATGGATTTTTTACCCCTGGCGCCTTGGACCAATGGCAGCACCATCGGACGTATCAGTTCCCAGGCGCCCGAGGTGGACGGGCACTGTGAAATACAAGAGAAATTCAACGAGGCATTTAAGATGTTCCCGATCAAAATAACTGGATTTCAAAATGAAATGCTTTTTGGAAAAAGACAATGAAACAATTGGGAGTTTTAATTGCTACCTTTTTCGGCATGGGCCGGATCCGCATCGCACCGGGGACCTGGACTTCATTAGTCGTCACACTAATCATCTATTTCATCCCAGCGCCATCTCTGCCTTTCACACCTTTGGCGCTGGTCACGGTCATTGTTTTTATTATCGGTATCCCGGCCGCGGCAACTTGCGAAAAGCATTTCCAAAAAAAAGACCCGCGCCAATGCGTCATTGACGAAGTGGCCGGCCAATTGGTCTGCTTTTGGTTTCTGCCCCACACAATCGGATTCTATGGCATCGCTTTTCTACTGTTCCGTTTTTTCGATATCTTAAAGCCATTTCCCATCAAAGCCAGCGAACGGATTCCCCATGGCATTGGCATCATGCTGGATGACGTGCTGGCCGGTTTTTATACACTAGCAATTTTGCAAGGGGTTCGCTACTTTTTTTTCAAATAGCAAAGCCGGGTATTTTAAAAACTGAAAAAATATCGAGCCGCGATTTAAAATAGTTTTCAACAATTGCTTTTGGCGTTGAAAAAGTGTAAAATAAATCCTAACCCAGCAAAGCTGGATAAGAACCTTTAGAAATAAATTATCTATGTAAAAAACGTAGATCATTTATGTTAAGGTTCTAATTCGAAAAGGAGGACTGTAAAATGGCAAAAGTATGTGATATATGTGGGAAGAAACCTGTCTATGGCCATAATGTCAGCCATTCCCATAAAATGACCAACCGGCGTTGGGAACCTAATTTGCAGAAAGTCAAAGTCGTGGTCGACGGGAAAAATCAATCGTTGCGGGTCTGTACCGCCTGCATTCGTTCGGGAAAGATCCAGAAAGCCGTTTAAAACTCCAAACCAGTTTGATAACGCGAACTGGCGGCGATCGTTTCATGCAAAAAAGAGTCGGAATCATCGGCGGTAGTTCACCTGAAATAAGGCATCTGAAGATTGCCGAAGAATTGGGAAAATTGATTGCCCAAAATGGTTATATTTTGGTCAACGGCGGCCTAAAGGGCGTGATGGAAGCCTCAGCCAGAGGGGCCAAGGCGCAAGGGGGACTGGTGATCGGCATATTGCCTGGTAAATCAGCGCAGGATGCCAATACCTACACCGACATTGCCATTCCCACCGGGCTGGGTTATTTACGCAACGCCTTGGTGGTATTGAATTCCGATGTTTTGGTGGCCATTGACGGCGAATACGGAACTCTTTCTGAAATCGCTTACACGCAGATATACGGCAAAAAAGTTTTTGGAATCGAAACATGGGATATCCGCGGTGTGATTGCGGTTGACAGTCCCCAGGCGGCCATCCAGCATATCCAGGAATATTTCCAGAATCGGCCATAACCGGTTAAGACAATGATATAAAAGCACATGGTAAATAATTACAGAGTGATTGTTCACTACGATGGGACAGAGTATCACGGCTGGCAGTTTCAAACACCGGAATATCGCACGATTCAGGCCGAATTGATCAGGGCTTTGAAAATAATCGCCAAAAAGCAAATGATCGTCACCGGCAGTTCAAGGACCGACGCCGGCGTTCATTCAATTGGCCTGACCGCCAACTTTCACCTGCCGATTGCCATTGAACCCGAGTCCTTGCAAAAAGCGTTAAATTCTTTGCTGCCCAAGGATATTCGCATTATGGAATGCTCGCTGATGGACAAATCGTTCAACGCCCGTTTCGGCGCCTCCAGTAAGACCTACATCTATCGCGTCTTTACCGGCCCAGTACAATCCCCATTCAGCCTGCGCTTCGCGCTGCATATTCCCTTTGCGCTGGATATCAAAGCCATGCGCCAAGCTGCCAGGCACTTTATCGGCGCCAAGGATTTCACTTCCTTCACTTCCGATGAACCAGAAAAAAAGAAAATGCGGGAAGTGACCGAGTTCAAAATGCAAGTGAAGAAAGAGGAAATTATTTTCACTGTCAGCGGCAAGAGCTTCCTGCGCTACATGGTGCGCAACATGGTCGGCACCATCATTGATGTCGGCCGGGGCAAGATCAGTCCCAAAGACATCCCGGATATTTTTGCGGCCAAGGACCGGCGCCGGGCTGGGCAAACAGCTCCGGCCAAAGGGTTAACTCTGGTCCAGGTCGAATACGAGCCGACGACTACGAAAAATAATTGATAATTTGGACGAATTGACTTTCATTCATCGCGGGTGAGTTCCTTGATCAGGTCACTCACAAATGCCTTGGCGTCACCGAAAAGCATGAGGGTTTTGTCCATATAATAAAGATCGTTGTCGATACCGGCAAAACCGGGATTCATGCTGCGTTTGATAACCATGACCATGCGTGATTTATCGACGTCAAGGATCGGCATGCCGTAAATCGGACTGGTTTTGTCATAACGGGCGACCGGATTGGTAACATCATTGGCGCCAATGATTAAAGAGATATCAACCTGGGGAAGTTCACCGTTAGCGTCATCCATTTCAATGAGTTTATCATAGGGGATGTCCGCTTCCGCCAAGAGCACATTCATATGACCAGGCATACGACCAGCAACCGGGTGGATGGCGAATTTCACATCTATACCCTGGCGCGTGAGGATATCGAAGAGTTCACGAACTTTATGCTGCGCATGGGCAACCGCCATCCCGTATCCGGGAACGATCATGATGGTACTGGCAGTGCGCATAAGTTCCGCAGCTTCTTCCGCCCCCGCGCTACGATAGGCCTTTTGTTCAATTGCAGTCGCAGATTTTTGCACCTGCCCAAATGCGCCGAAGAGTATGTTCATGAAAGAGCGATTCATTGCTTTGCACATAATGATTGAAAGGATGAGACCCGATGAGCCGTCCAGAGCGCCAGCGACAATCAAAAGTTTGTTATTCAGTACAAAACCCATCATCGCGGCCGAAAGACCGGCATAAGAATTTAACAGAGAGATGACTGTCGGCATATCGGCGCCGCCGATCGGCATGATGAAAGAAACACCGAATATCATGCAAAGGACGATCATTAGCGGGAACAATATGTGCAAAGACAGGGAACTGGCAGGATTCATGACTAATAAAACACAGATGACAACCGCAGCGCCGATCACCCCAAAATTGACAAAATTCTGTCCCTTGTAAGTGATCGGGCGGGACGGCAGCAGCTCCTGAAGTTTGCCGGCGGCCATCAGGCTGGCGGTAAAAGTCAAAGAGCCGAGCAGCACTTCAATGCAAAGTGTACTCATGACAAAAGTACTGATATGTTGAAAATTCATATAATACTCGGCTGTACCAACCATGGTCACTGCCATGGCACCAAAAGCATGGGAAAGGGCGGTTCGTTGCGGCACCTTGGTCATGGGTATTAATGCCAATGGAACACCAATTATGGATCCCAAGACGATAGCAACGGCTAGCCACGTATAATATTCAATAGACGGTTGGATCAATGTTCCAACGACTGCCAGCAACATTCCGGCTACGCCCACAATAACGCCGCGGCGGGAGGTTTTAACAGAGTTGAGCCATTTCAGGGACAGAATGAAACAGGCAGCAGCGACAAGATAAATAATTTGAATGATTGATTCGTTCATGATTTTTTAGGCTCCCTTTTTTTGAACATGATCACCATGCGATAGGTGATCATATAGCCACTGACAATATTGATTATTGCAGCACCTACGGCAATTGTTCCAAGTACAGTACTGAGAAGAGTTTTCCCTTCCCCGGCAATAACCAGCGACCCGACCACAGAAATGGCGGAAATCGCATTGGTCAGTGACATCAGCGGAGTATGAAGCAAGGGTGAAACCCGTTGAATCACTTCCATGCCGACAAATGTGGCTAAAACAAATACAAAGAGGTTAGATATCATTTCTGGGTTCATATTATTAAAATCTCCTTACTTTGAGTCCGGCGCCTTTGCCCGGCTTACAAGCGATATTCTCAATATAATTTGCAACGATTGACGCATCTGCGCTTACCAAAGCAACTTTTTTACCATTTCGTTTTTAATTTCTCCATTATGAGTCAAACAGGCGCCTTTAACGATCTCATCATCGAAATCAAGCCCCTTGGCCGGATCGGCGTAGAGATGCAGGAATAAAGTCACAAGGTTCTTTGTATACATTTGGCTGGCATTAACCGGAATCGTAGCCGGCAAGTTAACCACGCCATGGATGGAGACACCATGTTTTTGCACAACTTCATTTGCACGAGTCAGCGCACAATTGCCGCCTTGTTCTGCCGCGAGGTCAACAATAATCGAACCGGGGGGCATGAGTTTTACCATTTCCTCAGTGATAAGAACAGGCGCTTTCTTGCCGAAAATCTGGGCTGTGGTAATCACCACGTCTGCTTTGTGGAGACGGGAGGCAATGGCTTCCTGCTCTTTGCGCAGGAACTCATCACTTTGTTCCTTCGCATAGCCGCCGGTTGTTGATACATCCTCAATGTTCGCCATAGGAATAAAGGTCGCGCCTAAACTTTCGATTTGTTCTTTTACAACAGCCCGGGGATCAAATGCTTCAACTTTCGCGCCCAAACGCTTTGCGGTAGCAATCGCCTGGAGACCGGCAACGCCCGCCCCGAGGATCACGACCGTGGCTGGTGCGATCGAACCTGCAGCAGTCATGAGCAGTGGGAATATACGTGGCAGGTTATTCGCGGCGATAATTACTGCTTTGTAGCCGGCAATAGTAGCCATGGAACTAAGTGAGTCCATGCTCTGAGCACGAGTAATACGTGGAATGAACTCCATTCCGAAGCTGGTTATCTTGCGGCTCGCCAAAATGCGAATCGCTTCCGCACTGGTGAATGGAGCAAGGTACCCAATATAGGCAGTTCCCTCGCGCACCATTTCAGCTTCGTTCTTGCCGGAGACAGGGTGAACAATAGGCGCTTGAACCTTGAAAATAATGTCTGCCGCGGCATATAAAGCTTGGGCGCTTTTAACAATTGTAGCACCGGCTTTCTCGTAAAGATCATCCGCGAACATTGAACCCAAACCAGCTCCCGATTCGATGATTACTTCATGATTTTTCTTCTTAACCTGGGCAATCAAAGAAGGAACAAACGCTACGCGCGCTTCACCTTTAACTACCTCTTTAGGTATGCCAATTTTCATTTATGCACTCCTTTATTTATTATTTATCAATACAATATTTGTTGCATTAAATTTTTTGGCTGCAACATATTTTTCTTCTATACAACGCCGATTTCTCTATAGATTTTCAATGATGTACATTCGTAAAAATTATCAAAACTTAACATTTTTTACCGAATATTAATATAACATACACCTTATATTTCGTCAATTATTCTTGCTTTTTCATCTAAATCCGCAATAATTTTAAGGTAATTATCCTCAATTTTATCCCAGGCATAATGGTCGTAAAAATATTTTTTTCCGTTTTTCCCCAGCTGTTCCCGCAACTCACCATTCTCCTGCAAGATCAGGAAAGCCTCCTTGAATTCATCGTAGTCAGTATACCACAAACCAGCATTGCTGCGCTGGCACTGCCCGCGCAACACTTCGGTCCGGCCATTGGCCAAAACAGGTTTGCTGACGGCCCAAGCCTCCAAGGTCACCATGGATAGCGATTCGAATTGCGAAGGGATGATTAAAAATTCGGCGCCTTTCAGCAAATCAAACTTTTCCCTGTTATTCATAAAGCCGACATGGCGAATGTGCGGATTCTCGGGAATGGCAATCAGCGCTTTTCCGATCAACAATAAGTTTAAGACAACTTTTCCTTCACCAAGCAACTGGAGATAAAATCGCAATAGTTCCGGCACCCCCTTGTTTTCATCCAGGCGGCCGATATAAACCACATATTTGCCGGTGATTCCCAGTTTCCGGCAAATAGCTTCGGGATCAAACTGCATGGGAACTTCGGAACCAATTCCCACCACGGCGCCATAAACAGCGGAATTGCCGGCAACACGATTAATTAACTCTTTTTCTTCCCAGGAATTGTAAACAATCGCCGCCGGTAAGCTGAAAAAATCTTTGAACAGGTCAAGATAAATCACCTGATCATGTTCGGCCGTGGGTACCAATATGGCTTTATGAGCTAACAGTTTTACGCCAAAATAAGAATGATAATAACGATACGAAAAGAAAATGAAATAGGTGAATTCTTTTTCCCGCTTTTGCAAATCTCGAATTAATTCGGGAACCATTGGCCCCTCTTTTTCCAGCCAAAGCAATTCGTCAGCTAATGAGTGTTCTTCATTAAAAACAACATTTTGCACTTGACCAAAAATCTGCGGGTCCCTGGTTTTTTTTACCCGGAAACGATTAACTAGGATCCCGTTTAATGTTTCCTGTTGTTTTTCATAATAATGATCCCAGGTGACATAATCATAGGCCGTGGTCGTGAAAACTTCGATGGTAAAATATTTGCTCAATTTTTCGGCGATCAAGCGGGCATGGTATTCGGCGCCGCCATTGATTTCCAATCCATAGCGCTGCACCACGATGGCAATTTTCCTGGACATGAGACCATTATATTACATCGGGGCCGGTTTGCAATATAAATTTTGAGGGAGATAAAACTTACAGGAACTTATAAGAAAAAAACCAGTCAGGGCTCCCGCTCCCAGGTTGGAAGAACACGGTTACAGGGAGCAGGTTCACCCTTGCCAACAAGATCATTCCTTTTTCTTAAGCTTGATCCGCAAGGTTATTGACTGCTCCATGCTGAACTGGATGCCGCTGGCCACATAGGATTGATATCCCTCCAGGTCAAAGCTGAGCTGGTACAAACTCGGGGCCAGTGAGAGCAAGCGGAACGTCCCCTTTTTCCCAGTGGTGGTCGTTGTAACGGCATTATTCTTGATATTCGTCACCGTCACCTCGACACCGGCCAAGGCTTTACCGTCCTCTTTCTTAACATTTCCGTTAATGCTGGCACTCGTAGATTGACCGGAAAGAAAAGCCGCCATCAAGACCAACATGGTGAGTCCCGCCAAGAATCTGTTTCTGTTTCCTACGCAATACCTCCTGTGTACTCCACTCAATATTACGTAAGAAAAACAGCCGGTGCTATTAGACTTAGGGTTGATTTTTCAAAATAAATCCCCAGTTTTACTCTGCCGCCAGCAATAGTAAGCATCATTTTTAAACAGGTCATTTCCACAACAATTCCTTGTCTCCCCGCAATTGCTGCATCCATAGCGGTTCGGACCCCGCCTTTTACGTTGACCTGACGGAGTGATCCCCCGGCTATTTCGGGGAGATCTTCGTCTCGATCGCCCGCTTGAAGTCGGGATTGATCTTTATCCCAGCCGCTTCGGCCCGCAGCAAACAGTTCAGTGCCTCCTGGTATTTCCCCAGGGAGAACAACACGAGGGCAAGATTGTTGTAAGCGTTGCCGTGGCTCGGGTCCAGTCGGATGGTTTCCTGGTATTGGGCGGCGGCGTCGACCAGCTTGCCCAGGCGATAGAGGGCATTGCCATGGATATAGAAGTACTCGGCCGGAATTTCGAAGGTCGGGGGGATCGGCGTGCTCAATCGCGAGTCGATTATTTGGATGCTCCGGTCAATTTCATTGGTTGCCGGCGAAGAGCCGCTTTTGGAAGTGCGGGAAAGATTGTCCAAGATTTGCCGCTTCTGATTCTCCAAATCCTGCCGCTGCTGGCGAAGCCGATCCAGGTACTGCTGGTATGTAAAGGTGCGGAACTTGGCGATGGTAACGTAGTTCTTCTTGGCGTCGAGGATCAAGGCCAGCGCCTTGGAAAAATCCTTCCGCTTGAGCTGGATCTGGGCCATCACGAAGGAGGCATCCGCGTGTTCCGGCATGATCGCCAGGGCCTCCAGGAGTTTCTTCTCCGCCTTGTCCAGGTTGCCCTTTGCGAATTGCTTTTCACCGTCGAGGTAGAGCGGGTTGGCTCGTTTAAAGTTCTCGACCATCTTTTTTTCTTCCATGTTGAAATCCTTCTGGGCGAACAGTGGCAGAGCCAGCAACGTCATCCCCAAAACGCCGAGGACAATACTCGCAATCGTCCCAATTTTATCCTGCTTCATGGTACGCCTCCTATGGGTTTAAAGACCTTTCATTATACTCCTTTCAATTCAATATTACATTAATTTAACTCCGGCACTATAGGACTTAGGTTATATTTTTCAAAATAAATCTCTAGGTTTAGCCGGCCGCGGCGGTAAATACAATAACAAACGTCATTTTTTAAAGGTTAATTCCCACAACAAATTGAAATCACTCCGGCAATCTGTTACTTTGATATTGCGTCAAAAAAGGAAATAAATTGGATCAATTACTAAAAGCCGCTTTGCAGGCCGCCCATGAAGCCGGAGATTTGATTGGCCGCAATTTTCAAAACCTGCGAAATGACGATATCCAATCCAAAGGGAAAAATGACTTTGTCACCCGTATCGATAAAGAAGCGGAGGCAATCATCGGCAATGTCATTGCCAGCCATTTCCCCAAGCATCAGATTCTGGCAGAAGAGGGCGGCTTTTCCCGGCAAAAAAGTGAATACCTCTGGGTCATCGACCCGTTGGACGGGACAACCAATTTCATCCATGGTATTCCGCATTTCGCCATAGCGCTGGCCTTGCTGAGAAATGGCACGGTTATCTTGGGCTTGATATACGACCCCCTTTCCCGAGAATATTTTCATGCCGCTTTGGGCCAAGGCGCCTTTTTAAATAACGCGCCGATTGCCGTCAGCCGTACCGGTAAAATTAGTTCGGCCCTGGGCTCTACCGGTTTCCCCTTTAAAGCTCCCCAGTTTTTGGAACAATATACCAACGTTTTTAAAATCATGCTGTCGCAATGCCAGGATTTGCGCCGCTGCGGGTCGGCCGCGCTCGATCTGGCTTATACGGCCTGCGGCCGCTACGATTTTTTTTGGGAATCCCATTTGCTCCCTTGGGATTTTATGGCCGGCAAACTGATTGTCGAAGAAGCCGGCGGCAAAACAAGCGATTTTCTGGGCCGGGAATTGATGGTGCAAAGAAGTTCGGTCCTGGCTGCCAATAAAACTCTCTATCCAAAAATCTTAAAAATTATCAGTTCCCATTTTAAATAAGTTAACTAAAATCAAAATTTCAACCAGATAGGAATAGATCAGGTATCCCGATGAACGGTTGCCGGAGAAAAAGCTGGGAGACAAACAGCTACATACTCGGCGCCCTCAGGCCGGGGCGAACTATATTGCACCCATTCGTGTCTAGAAATCATGATTGCTTCCCCGGCCCGCACATCATAAATCCCGTCCCGGGTTTTTACCTGCAGCAGGCCTTTTAAAACAACCGTATATTCATCGAAATCGGGTTTTTGCCCGGGCTCAATCCAACCAGAAGGGCTGTGCATGACGGCAACACTGACTTGCGCTGAATGAGAATTTACCATGCCGAAATATTCCTCAATGATTTTTCCCTTGGTGCCGGCAGCATTGATAATCGTTGGTTTTTCTATTTTTAGCGCCATTCGACCTCCTTGATATTTGTTTATTTAATTGTCCAATTAAAATTAGCATGAAGGGTTTTTTAATGCAAATTTGATTCATTAAAAAGATAAGCGGCAATTGTTTTCACGGCCTAGATATGGTAATTTTAAAACATGAAAAATAATCACTTTGCCTTGATCATGGCCGGGGGACAAGGAACCCGATTCTGGCCTTGGAGCACGGCGGAAAAACCCAAACAGTTTCTGTCTGTGGTCGGCAACGAGCCTTTGCTAACGCAGACATACAAACGGCTAAAAAAATTCATCAATAAAAAAAATATCTTTATCATTGCCGACGGCAAATATCTAAAAAATGTTCAGGAATGCCTACCGGGATTTCCTACCGCTAACTTTATCAGCGAACCGGCCCCGCGCAATACGGCTCCCGCCTTGATTCAAGCTAACATTTGCCTTTCACAAATCAATCCCCATGCCAATTTATTGGTGGTTCCAGCTGACCACTTTATTGCCGACGAAAATATTTTCGCCGGACAATTGCCGGCCGCTTTGGAATATGCCCAAAACCGTTGCATCGTCACCGCCGGTATTCATCCTTCCGAGCCCCACACCGGTTATGGTTACATCCGCTTTGCAAAAACAAACCCCCACAAGATAGGAAACATTGATTTTTATAAAATCATGCAATTCAAAGAAAAACCTGATAAAAAAACCGCGATCAATTATTTAAAAAATGGAAATTATTTTTGGAATTCTGGTATGTTTGTCTATAAATTGGCTTATTTCAAGGAATTTTTCAAACAATATGCGCCATATTATCACAAGCAATACAAATTGCTGGAACGGGCGGCCGGGAATAGCGAGCGTTTCGCCGCACTTTACAAAGCCATCAAGCCTGAATCCATTGATTACGCTTTGATGGAAAAAATAAAAGAAACCGTGATGTTCAAAGCTGAATTTTCCTGGAATGATGTCGGTTCATGGTCATCCGTATATGAAATGAATGAAAAAAACAAACAAGAAAATGTTTGCCGCGGCCGGATCATCGCTATTGACACCCGCCAGTCATTGCTTTTTTCAAATCAAAGCAAGCCGCTGGCGGTTATTGGCTTGGATCATGTAGCGGTGATCAACACCGAAAACGGGATATTGGTCGCTCCCATCAGCCAATTACAACAAGTCAAACAAGTCATCCAAATTCTAAAAAAAAATAAACAATAATTTAAAGTGTAGGTAGCTTTCAAAAAAACAGAAAAAATGGCAGCAAAATAAAAAACAGAATAATTCCTTTTTCCCGAGCCGAAATATTATTTTTTTTCCAATGCCATAGTCCGAAAACGGCGCAGAAGACAAAAATCGTGACCATAACCGCCGCTGTCACTTCAACCTGGCCGGAACTGATTTCCCAATTAAAAAGCTTGAAGATCCAATCAAAGGGAACGGTTACAAACATTTTCCGGTAGTCAAAAAGGAATAAAATTTCCGCGTAATAAAAAAAAGCCACAAGCAAAACCGAACCGTAACGAATGGCTAAAAAAACAATCATCATTAAGGAAAGATAGAAATAGATTAAATAGGGAATTTTCAGGTAGCGGGATTTTTCCAGTTCCTTAATCACAAATGAAACCGCTAGCGGTTTTCTGGCAGCTGGTTTGGAAGTATTGTATTTTTTAGCCAGAAAACCTTGCCACAACAATCCGGCAGGCGAGGTCGCAAAACATTTTACCGTCACATTTTTTTCATGATCAACAAAAAAAACCGAACTTGGGGAAAAAACAACCCGGCTGAACCCGGTCGGTATGGCCACGACAATCGGGCCGAGATCAATGAAAGCCATTTCATTCTTATTCCAAATAGCAAAAATTGCCGAATGGAAAAAATCAAAAAAGCCGAATACCCTTGTAGGCTGGGAAGATTTTTTAAAATAGCGGACCGCGGCAATTTCTTTTTGGTTGAATAATGAAAAGCCAAAGAATGAATATTCCGGAGATTTAAAAACAGGCCCGTGGGCAAGCTCCAGACGGATCACCGTCCACTGCAAAAACAAATTGAAAAAATGCATGGCCAGCAAAAACGCAACCAGCAACAGGATGAAAAATATTGCTGGTCGGGTTCGCCGCGGCTTTCGCCTTTCATAGAGTGAAACCGCTGGCGGGACGTTTTCTTCCACGGTTGTACGAACGGTAAGATTTCCGGTCAAATGCCCAGCAAGCCTTTTTTAAACCCTTCTCCGGGCCCGGGCTTCTTGCCGATCCAGCAGGAAAAAAGGGCATCGGCGAAAGCCTTGTCGCCCAATGTCCCCTTGATTTTACCTTTGACCTTCACTTCAGTCCCCGTTCCCGGCCGATAAGTGAAAACCAGTTTGTCACCATCTTTTAAATCTTCCATCAGGGTCGCCAAAGTGTCAAATTGCATTTTCAATTCCGGAGAATAGTTAGGGGTATTGGCTTTCAAACCATCAAACCAGGCCTCGGTGATTTTGCCGGCATCCACGCTGCGCAGAAAATGCATGACCGTGCACCGAGTTTGGTCAGCGGCCAAGATTGTTTCACTGTTTTTTTCCTTGGCCGGCAAATAAAGCCCGGCCACGTAAACTTTAAATATGACTTTTTTTCGCAAAGCCATGCCGTTGAGAACCATGTTTTGGCCATCAATATTTAAACTGTCCGGGAGAGTGATTCCCGCCAGGGTCCCGGCCAAAACGGGTGCCACAAACAAAAAAACCAATAGCAAACCAATCAAGCCATGACGTGCCATTTTTCCTCCTCATAATAAGTACAACCAATAGTAATACGCCGAAATTGTTTTGTCAAAAAAAGCCGTGCGAATTATTGAACGCAGCGATTTCCCAAGCCCAGTCAAGGTGGTATAATTAATATTCCAGGGAGGCTAAAATGAACCAAGAGCGATTTACCTTGAAAGCCAATCAAGCCATTCAAGACAGTCTGCAATTAGGCATGAACTTGGGCAACCAGGAAATTACCCCTTTGCATCTGGCTCACAGTATTATGTCTATTCCAGAAAATATAGTCAGCGAAACCATTAAAAAAATTGGCGCTGACATTCCGGCCCTGATGACCGCAATGAATAAGGAATTGAATTCCTTACCCAAAGTACAGGGTGCAGAGCCATATTTAAACAATAACCTGAAAAAAGTTATTTCCCAGGCGTCCGCCATTGCCGGCCAATTTCGCGATGAATATGTTTCCAGCGAACATTTGTTCTTGGCAATTATTGACCTTAATGAAGCCGCAGCAAAAATCCTTAAACGCTTCGGGATCAACAAAGATATTTTTTTAAAGGCCTTGATGGAAATCAGGGGCACACAAACCATTACCGATCCCAATCCCGAAGAGAAATTCCAAGCGCTGAAACGCTATGGCCGCGATTTGGTCGAATTGGCGCGTGAAGGAAAACTTGATCCGGTCATCGGCCGCGATGATGAAATTCGCCGCGTCATGCAGGTGCTGATCCGGCGCACCAAAAACAATCCGCTTTTAATCGGTGAAGCCGGCGTGGGCAAAACCGCCATAGCCGAAGGGCTGGCATTACGGATCGTTCAGGGCGATGTTCCCGAAATGCTTAAAGATAAAAAAATAATTACTCTGGATATCGGCGCTCTCTTGGCCGGCGCCAAGTACCGGGGGGAATTTGAGGATCGGCTGAAAGCCGTGATCAAAGAGGTGACCGAAGCTGATGGCCAAATCATCCTTTTTATCGATGAACTGCACACCATCATCGGCGCCGGGGCGGCCGAAGGTTCCGTGGACGCCTCAAATATGCTCAAGCCGGCCCTGGCCCGGGGAGAACTCAGGGCAATTGGCGCCACCACCCTGAACGAATATAAAAAATATATCGAAAAAGATCCGGCCCTGGAAAGGCGCTTTCAGCCTGTTTTGGTCAAAGAACCGACCGTGGAAGAAACCATTTCCATCCTCAGGGGGTTGAAGGAAAAATATGAAATTCACCATGGCGTGAAAATCACCGATGCCGCCTTGATTGCCGCGGCCACCCTTTCCAACCGTTATATCAGCGACCGCTTCCTGCCCGATAAAGCCATCGATCTTATCGATGAATCCTCGTCCAAACTGCGCATTGAAATGGATTCTCAGCCCGAGGAATTGGATGAATTGGAAAGGAAAATCATGCAATTGGAAATCGAACGCCAAGCCTTGAAAAAGGAGGACAGCCGGGACTCTAAAGAGAAGCTGAAATCCCTTTTGGCTGACCTGGATGAATATAAAATTAAACGCGACAAGATCAAGACCCATTGGAACAAAGAAAAAAACCTGATTCACAAATTGCGGGATCTGCAGGAAGAAAGCGATAAACTTCGTCTGCAGCAGCAGGATGCCGAAAGGCGCAATGATTATGAACTGGCCTCGCAGATCCAATACGGCAAATTGCCGGAAAAAAAGAAAGAAAGTGAAACAGTGCAAAACAATCTTTCTGAATTGCAAAAAGAAAAAAAGATACTGACCGAAGAGATCAGCGAAGAAGATATCGCTGAAGTCGTTTCCAAGTGGACGGGTATTCCGGTCAGCAAATTGCTCGGCGGGGAAAAAGAAAAGCTTGTCCATATGGAAGAGATCTTGAAAAAGCGGGTGATTGGCCAGGACGAAGCGCTGAACGCCGTTTCACGAATTTTGCGCCGGGCCCGGGCCGGGCTGCAGGATCCGCATCGCCCCATTGGTAGTTTTATTTTTCTCGGACCGACCGGAGTTGGTAAAACCGAACTGGCCAAGGCTTTGAGCGAATTTATCTTTAACAGTGAAAAAGCCATGGTGCGCATCGACATGTCCGAATACATGGAAAAACATTCCGTGGCCAAGCTTATCGGCGCTCCGCCCGGTTATATCGGTTATGACGAAGGCGGCCAATTGACCGAGGCGATTAAAAGGAAACCCTATGCCCTGATTTTGCTCGATGAAATTGAAAAGGCCCATGGCGATGTCTTTAACCTTTTGCTGCAGATTCTGGAAGACGGCCGGCTCACCGATGCCAAGGGCAAAACCATCAATTTTAACAATACCATCATCATCATGACTTCAAATTTGGGATCGGAAATCATTCGGGAACAAAGCGATTACCAGGAAATCAAAAGCAAAGTGCATGAATTGCTTTACAAGTATTTCAAACCGGAGTTTTTAAACCGCATCGACGAAATAATTACCTTCAAGCCACTGACCCCTGAAAACATTGTGAAGATCGCCGGGCTGCAAATTGAGCAGTTGCAAAAACTGCTCGCCGATCAAAAAATTACGATGACCATTTCCGACCAGGCTCTGGCCAAACTGGCCGCGGCCGGCTTTCATCCCTCGCTAGGCGCCAGGCCTTTGCGCCGCGTCATTCAGCATGAAATCCAAGACAAGCTGGCCATGATGATTCTAGATAGCAGCCTTTTGCCCAATGCAAAAGTATTCATCGACTTCAAAAAGGACAATTTTGTATTTAAAACAAGTGAATAAAATCAAAAAAATTAAATTGTTATAAAGTAAACTATTTACAAAATTCAGCCAAACGTGGTAAAATATTGCTTAGCCAAAGTCAATATCAACAAGGAGGTAATCACTATGGCTGACAAATCGTTTAATGCCTTTAAAATGGCCCAACAGCAATTTGATAAAGTTGCTGAACAATTGGATCTGGATCAGGCAACCAGAGACCTGCTCAGGAATCCCTTAAGAGAATATCATTTCGCCATCCCGGTTAAAATGGATGATGGTACAGTAAAAATCTTTCAAGGCTTTCGCGTCCACCATAACGACTCCCGTGGACCCTGCAAGGGCGGCATCCGCTTCCATCCCCAGGAAACCATTGACACGGTGAAAGCGCTGGCAACCTGGATGACCTGGAAGTGCGCGGTAGTTGACATTCCCTTGGGCGGCGGCAAGGGTGGCGTCATTTGCGATCCCCACAACCTGTCCATGCGCGAGCAGGAACAGATCTGCCGCGGTTGGATCCGGCAAATCGTCAGAAATGTGGGCCCATTGCAGGATGTTCCCGCTCCCGATGTGATGACCAACGCCCAGCACATGGTCTGGATGATGGATGAATACGAGAGAATGACCGGGGGCAAATATCCCGGCTTTATCACCGGCAAGCCGGTCGGCATGGGCGGTTCTTTGGGACGCACCGAAGCCACGGGTTTCGGCGTTATCTATACCCTGCGTGAAGCCCTGAATGAAATGGGAATCGACATCAAGAACACCAGCGCTGCGTTCCAGGGGTTCGGAAATGTCGCGCAATATGCCGTCAAATTGTACCAGGAATACGGCGGCAAAGCAGTTTGCGTATCCTGCTGGGATCAGAAGGAAAACAAATCATTTACCTTCATCAAGAAAAGCGGTATCGACCTGGAACAATTGCTCGGTATCACCGATAAATTTGGCGGTATTGATAAAGTAAAAGCCAAAGACCTGGGCTACGAAATCGGCGATGCCGATGCCTGGATTCAGCAGGAAGTCGATATCCTGGTCCCCGCAGCTTTGGAAAATCAGGTGAATGCCAATACCGTCGATAAAATTTCCCAAAAAGTAAAAATAATGGTCGAAGGCGCCAACGGCCCGACCACCCCCGAAGCCGATCAGGTTTTGATGAAAAAGAACATTTTTCTCATTCCCGATTTTCTGGCCAACGCCGGCGGCGTTACCTGCAGCTATTTTGAACAGGTTCAATGTAACATGAACTACTTCTGGACCAAGGAAGAAGTATTGAGCAAGCTGGACAACATCATGACCTCGGCTTTCCATGCAGTCAATGCCTTGGCAAAACAGAAAAAAATATACATGAGAGATGCCGCTTACATGATCGCGGTTTCACGTGTAGCCGAAGCCTGCAAATGGCGCGGCTGGGTATAAGCAATACAGACAAATATAGGGGATGCCCAGGCATCCCCTGTTTTTTTTAGGGGCGAAAATGGAGCAAAGCAAAACGAACCCGCCGCAAAATGTCATCGATAAATTGTTGCATGACATGCGGGAACGGGCCAAGGAACTGAACTGCCTTTACCAGGTCGAAGAAATTCTCAGCAAAACGCCGCAAATATCCTTGGCAGACACTTTTATGCGCATCATGCAAACCATTCCCTCCGGGTACCAATTCCCCGATATATGTCAAACGCAAATCATCTATGAAAACTCAACATATAGAAGCCCCAATTTCTCTCCTTCGCCGCGCGTTCAGACAGCCACCATCAAAGTCGATGGTAAAGTTGCCGGTACCATTGAAGTGTCTTACTCCAAAGAAGTGCCAAAATCGGAAAACAATTATTTTTTAAAGGATGAGCAAAAATTGCTCGATACCATAGCCGAACGTATCGGCCGCTCAATTTTACATTTGAAACTGGAACAGGTATCCAAAGAGTGGGAAACAGCCCAGAAAGACCTGAAAGAAAAAAATAAAAAAGAATGGATGGTTGTTGTAGATCTTTTGCGGCAAACCGACCAGAGTCTTTACATTCACCTGGGACGCAAAATGATTTATTATTTGTTCTGGAATGGTGTCAAGGAAGCCAAAGAACTTTTAAATACCCTGAGCAAGGACCAAGACAATGGGTTTTCGGAAATCGTTGATGAAGTCAACCGCCCCAGTCAAAAGAAATCACATCTGGAAACACTTGCCCTGGGCGACGAAACTTTTAAAATCGCCGCCCAATATCTCAGCGACCAGGAAATACTGGCTCGCCTGCAAAAATGGATACAGGAAGAGAAGGCCAGTTTTTTAATCCGCACCGTCAATAACATCGACCTGCCTTTGGCGGAAATCATCAACGTCATTACCCAGTTCCACTATATTACCGGGGGCAATTATGATTTGTCGCTGCCCACGGAAAAGGGGCTGCGGGTTTCGCTTATTCGCCGTTTTTTTTCGGACCAATTGGAATTCATCAACGTCGCCAAAAACCATATTGAGGTACGCCATTTTTACGATTTGATTCAAAAAATCATTTACCCCATCAACGGCTACGGACGTTTGGGCGGAAAAAGCGCCGGTTTGTTTCTGGCCCAGCAAATATTAACCAAACCGGGTGAGCATTCCGCTATTCTGACTAATTTGAAATTTCCCAAAACCTGGTACATCACAACCGATACAATTCAAAACTTTTTCGACTACAACAATCTTGAGGAAGTGGTTGAACAAAAATACAAGGAAATCGATCAAATTCGCCTCGAATATCAAAATGTGGTTCAACTTCTAAAAAACTCCCATTTCCCGCCCGAAATTATTAAAGGATTGTCGGTCGCGCTGGATGATCTGGGCGACAAGCCCCTGATCGTGCGCAGTTCGAGTCTCCTTGAAGACCGAATGGGCACAGCTTTTTCCGGCAAGTATAAAAGCCTTTTCCTGGCCAATCAGGGAAGCAAGAGTGAAAAACTGGAGGCTTTGACTGACGCCATCGCCGAAGTTTATGCATCCATATTTGGTCCCGACCCAATCGAATACCGCGTGGAGAGAGGTCTCTTGGATTTCCACGAGGAAATGGGCATCATGATTCAGGAAGTGGTCGGCCAGAAAGTGGGCCATTATTTCTTCCCGGCTTTTGCCGGCGTGGCCTTCAGCAACAATGAATTTCGCTGGTCGGCGCGCATAAAAAGGGAAGACGGATTGGCCCGCATTGTTCCGGGATTGGGAACGCGGGCCGTCGATCGAGTGAGTAACGATTACCCGATTTTGATTTCTCCCGGTATCCCCAATTTGCGGGTGAACGTCACCGCCGAAGAGACTCTGCGCTATTCCCCCCAAAAAATCGACGTCATCAATTTACAAACCCGCACTTTTGAAACCGTTGACATTCAAACGCTTTTGAAAGAGCACGGCAATGAATACCCCAACATTAAACAGATTGTTTCGATCTATGAAGATGACCATATTTACCCCCCAAGCGCCGTAAACCTGGACTTTGAAAAACAAAACCTGTTAATCACTTTTGAAGGCCTGCTCACGCGCACTAATTTCTGCAAGCAATTGCAAACCATATTGACAATACTCCAGGAGAAAATGAACACGCCGGTGGATATCGAATTCGCCTCGGATGGGAAAAACTTCTACCTGTTGCAGTGCCGGCCGCAAAGCTCCACCGAAGGGAACATCGCCAGTCCGATTCCCCAAGATATTGCCGAAGAACGAATTATTTTTTCAGCCAACCGCTATATCTCCAACGGCAAACTTCCCGATATCACCCATATCGTTTATGTCGACCCCGATCATTACAGCGAATTGGAAAAAATTGAAAACATCATGGCCGTGGGCCGGGCCGTCGGCAGACTGAACAGCTTGTTGCCCAAGCACCAATTTATCTTGATGGGACCGGGCCGCTGGGGAAGCCGGGGCGATATCAAGCTGGGAGTTCCGGTTACCTATTCGGATTTTAACAATACCGCGGCGCTAATTGAAATCGCCCGCAAAAAAGGCAACTATGTCCCGGAATTGTCTTTTGGAACCCATTTTTTTCAGGATTTAGTCGAGTCTTCCATCCGCTATTTGCCATTGTATCCCGATGATGAAGGGATCATTTTCAATGAGAAATTTTTAATTTCTTCCGCCAACTATTTGTCCGCCATGTTGCCCGAATTTGCCTACCTGGCCGAAACCATACATGTCATCGATGTTCCAAAAACTACTGCCGGAAAAGTTCTGCGTATTTTGATGAATGCCGATTTAAACGAAGCCATTGGCTTCCTGGCTATGCCGATAAACAGCACTGACTTGGTTAAGGAGCGAAAAGAGCATGCCGAAGGAGTCAGCGAGGATCATTGGCATTGGCGGTTGCATATGGCCGAAAAAATTGCCAGCCTTGTGGACGGAAACCGTTTTGGCGTGAAAGCCATGTATGTGTTTGGCAGCACAAAAAATGCCACCGCCGGGCCGGGAAGTGATATTGATTTGTTAATTCATTTCCGCGGTTCGGAAGAACAATTGGAGCAATTCATCCTTTGGCTTGAGGGTTGGAGTTTGTGCCTGGCGGAAATCAATTACTCGCGCACCGGGCAGCAATCCGATGGATTAATCGATTACCATATTTTGACCGATGATGACATTGCCAAGAAATCAAGCTATGCGGTCAAAATCGGGGCGGTTACCGATGCCGCCCGGCCATTGCCTTTAAAAAAACCTATGCTGGCTTAGGTTTATTTAAGCAAGCGCCTGATTGCTTTTTCAGGTTGGGCCGGGTCGAAGCAGATAATTGCCAATTCTGGTCCATCGTGAGCCGCTGAAAAAGCATGGGTATGGCCAATTTTTTCCTGCCAAAATCCCGTTAACCTGGCCGATTCATGGACATGCCCATGCAGGGTAACCAGTGGCTGCCGCTTTTGAATGAACCGCTGAATGGCAATACTGCCCACATGCACATCCAAAGGGACATGCTCCACAAAACGGCCGTCAAGGGCAGCGCGATCCAAGCGGGTCTGATAGGGCGGCGCATGAAAAAGAAAAATGGCTTGATTAAGAGAATCTCCAGCGCTAAGATTTTCAAGATCGTCTTGGATTGTATGGTCACGAATTTCATTTTCGCTGACCGCAGCCGTTAACCGGCCTTCTTCCGGTGCCAAGGCCCCGGGATCGACAAAATGCGACACATCATAACGTTCCCAATCTTTTAAAGCGAAGGGCGTAGGCGGCACGCAGGAATAGCCATAAATCTGGTAATCCATGAAGGCAGTTTTACGATTATGCATATATTTCCAGAGATTTTCCTGGTCATGACGCATAATGGCTGCTTCTTCAATGCGGGTATCATCATTGCCCAAAATAATAAAAATTTGCGGAAAATTATTTTTGAGCACTCCTTGTAATTTCAGCAATTCCGGCACCAGGAAATCATTTATGAAGCCATTTTTAAAAGTATCCTTTCCCCCAAAATACAGTGAACCCGATGGCAAAAGGTCGCCGCCAAAAAAAATCGCTTTGGGGAGGTCTTGCTGAACAATAGAGAAAAGTTTTTGATAACATTTTACCCGGCCATGCAAATCACTGACAAAATAAAACGGATAATAATCTTTGGCCATCACGAAACTGTTTGTATTGGTTTTAAAATAATGCCTTGGCTTTTGCGACCGTCAATCATTACTTTAAGCGGCTGCGCCAAACGGACATGTCTTAAAAAAGGAGTTTCACTGATGGTTGGCAGTGATTCGAGCCAGGGCCAATCGATGAATCCATTGGCGCTGTTTAAAGGTATAGTAAAATAACCGATACGCAGCGAGGTCATATTCTGAAAAAAATGTGACCCTTGAGACGGATCCACATTCATGTTGGGTAAACTCACCTCCACCACTACTTTTACGCCGCTGATCTGACTCCATTTGACGGGAATCCCCAACCAGGGGTCCGTACTTCCCCACCGCCCTGGTCCGATCAGCATATAGGGAACATTTTCGGCACGCAATTTAGAATTGAGCTTGTCGACTTCAACCGCGATTTGCGGGCTTTTGGCAGCAGCAAAGATAGCCGGTTTTACAAACACAATATCCTGAATCGTATGTGAGACGCCATTGCCCAAAACCTGGTCGCTATAACATAAAGCAAATTCTTTTTGTGTTTCAGCCAATTCCACCTTGACCAATTCATCATTAACCACCAAGGGCCGAACTTGTAAAATACTGAAAACGGCAGGAAAAACATTGGCCGCATCGAGAGTAGCGGCAAATTCGATTTCAACCGGACAATCCATGGCCTCGCTGCTTAATTTGAGCAAACATTGCAGTATTTTAGCCAGAGGAAAAACATCGTTTTTTAGAATATGGGCGAAATTGATTATCCTGGGCCCTGGAAAACTGATGCCATCATAAACAGCATCATTCTCCCGGGAATAGGTTGAAGCCAGATATTGTAAAACTCCGTCCTTTTCGGCCCTTTCAAGTCCTTGCTTGATTAAATATTGGTCTTCCTCTAAAAAAGCGACCGATGCGATATGCTTCATGGAAACAGCAAAGAAATCCCGCTGCGAAAAATTAAACATATCCTTGATGCTGGTAAACTGCGGCAGAATCCCGGCGTAAGCCGGCGTGAAGCGCAACGATATACCCCCATCAACCACAGTTTTTCCCAGCCCCAAGGCGACATTTACCACGCCATCTTCGGGTTTGGCCTGACCAACCGGATAATAATTATAGGAACGAGCTACTCCCGAAAAATCAGGATAAAAGCAGTCCCGGTAAAGGGTACCGACAACGGGTTGGATGACCACGGCCATTTTTTCATCTTCAATGCGATGCGGGGTGCTATTAATGTATGACTTGGCTTGGCGGAAAAAAGTAGAAGCGTAAACAAATTTTATGGCATTTACCAAATTGAGAAAACGGATATCATCGCCATATTGATCATTGGGAAGCATTTTGGTGGCATAAATTCCGGCAAACGGGAGATAAAGTGAATCTTCCAGTAAGCTTGAAGAACGAACCGCCAAAGGGACACGAACGTTTTTGACAAAATCACGCAAATCACCAACCATTTTTGCCGGCAAGCTGGCATTGATAAAACGGCTGATGATATGATTATCAGAATGGTTTTCTACGGCAAAGGCCAGCAGATCATTTTCTTTAATAAAATCGTCAAACATATCGGTGCCGATGACCACCGTGCGGGGAATGGCAATCGCGATTTTTGGAAACTGGGCCGGATCAAAATAATTAGCTAAAATTCGATCCAAAAAAGCCAACCCCCGGGCCTTACCGCCGATTGAACCGCTGCCGATGATGCTGAACTGTGAATAATCTTCATGAAAATATCTGGAATAGGCTACGATTGAGCCGCGGTGACTGGCAGTGCGAAAATCGGCAATAATTTTTTTCAATTTCACGCCCAATTCGAGAACCGGACCGGGAGCTTGATTAACAAAATCCTGAATGGTATTGGCAAGCTCAAATTCGGTCCTGGCCCGCAACCAGCGATCCAGGTCGCCACGATTTATGATATTACGCAAAGCAGTTTCCGGTAAATCAGTAATAATGGCGAACAATTGATTGATATTAAAAACTTTGCTTGCCACCGCAGACCGATCATCTTTGATTACCAATTCACCAAAGCCAAAGGAGGATGAAAGGAATTTTTTTAAATCATTTAATAGAGTCGGCGAATTCTTGGACAAATACCCGATTCCGGCCTTGCGGGCCATAACTTCCGCAGCCGGTTCACTGCTTTGCAGCAGAATGGGAAGATTGGGCAGTTCGGAAAAGACTTTTTCTACAAACAACAGGCCGGCCGATGGATTAAGAATTTTGTTTTGGGGAAAACTGGAATCGGTAATGATACCCAGTAAATTACTTTTAGACTGCTCGAAAATCGCCGTCGCTTCCTCATAAGAAGTCGCCAGTTGAACCCGGGGACGACCATTCTGGCGCTTGAGTTTTTGCGCAAAAGTCAGGTCAGCTTTGAGCAATTGCTCGGTCAATTCGCGCAGAACCGAAAAAACAATTGGCAAATACGATGAATAGAAATCAATGGCATCCTCGATCAGCAGTATGCTTTGAAACCCGCCAATTTGCATATCATTGGCGGCATTTTTCCGATCCTCAATGTATTGCAGGATTCCCAGCAGGATACGTCCATCCCCTTGCCAGACAAAAATTCGCTCAACTGCAGTGTTGTCATCAATTTCCAGCAACCGTTTCAGTTCGGGGGTATTAAATGCCAAACCTATCACCGGGAGTGCGGGATCAATTTCTTTGACCAAGCGGCCAAACGTGAATGGGTCCATATCACCAAGCCGCATGACCACGATAACTAGGTCGAATTTTTCATTTTTAATAACTTGCAAGGCATTTTCTCCCCCATTTATTCTCAGGAATTGGGGGATATAACCGAGGTTCCACTGCTGGTAGAATTTTAAAATGAGTTCTTGCAAACGGCCATCTTCCTCGAGCATGAAATAATCATAAAGACTGGCCACCAATAAAAAATTTTTGACTTTATAGGGCATGAGATTATTCAGCTTGGCCGCTGAGAATTTGCCGCTGCCATGCAAATCCTCCATTTCACTAAAACGGCTAATTGTAGCCTTTTCCAAAAAACCTCCTAACAAAACCATTTCCAAATCGCTGGACACACTGCTTCACACCTGATTTTTAATAACTTAATTTTCACTATATTTGCTTTTTATGGCACGAATCACATCACAGATAGAGAAAAAAACGTCTACCAATTCGGGATCAAAATGTTTTCCCTTTTGCTTTTGGATATACTGCAGAACCTTCTCCTCAGGCCAGCAATCCTTGTATACCCGTTCTGAGGTCAAGGCATCATAAACATCGGCAAGAGCCACAATCCGCGCCACCAAGGGAATTTCAAGCCCTTTTTCCCCTGGGCCTGGATGCCAACCCTTGGCGAAGATATCGGCGATTTCCCCAGGGTAGCCTGTTCCATCCCATTTTTCATGATGATTCAAGGCAATTTCTGCCGCCATGTCATCCCAATCTGATGTGGAATCTTTAAAGAGACGGGCCCCCATAATCACATGCCCTTTCATTTGCTTAAATTCATCATTGCTTAAAGGACCATTTTTTTTTAATACTAAATCAGAAATCGCCACTTTACCGACGTCGTGCAACATGGCCGCAATGCGCAAAATATCCCTGATTTTTTTTATTTCATTTTCAGGTACCTGGTTATTTAATGCCCAGGCGCTATAAAGCTCAATGGCATAGGCGCCGACACGGTTAACATGGACTCCGGTTTCTTCAGGGTCGCGCAACTCCGCAATTTTGATCATGCGCAAAATAATTTCCCGGGTCATTTTGGCTTTTTCAATACAACTGGCCGCATGATTGGCAAAATACGAAACCACTAATTCGTCTTCATTACTAAAGGGAATCACGGTATTTTTTTCATCCATGGCGTTTATTATCTGCATGATACCAATCAATTTACCGTAACTGGTGATCAGGGGAACGGTTAAAACGGAACGTGTACGGTAGTTGGCTAATTCATCGAATGAACGATTGAATTTGTATGGAACATTTTCGTCCAAACGATATGCGTCAGCAATGATCAGCGGTTTCTTGATCAAGGCCACATACCCGGCCATGGATTGGTCATTGATATTAAGCGTATGGTTTTGATAAAGAAATTTTTTGCCACTTTCTTTTTGCGTGAGCGTATCGTTCTGAACAAAATTAATCCGTAATTTTTGGTTTTCAAGCAAATATATTGAACCGGCATCGGCCCGGGAAAACCGCCGGGCTTCCAATAAAACCCTATCCAACAGCGAATCAATATCCTTGATTTGATTAAGGGCTTCGGTGATAGTTAAAATTGCCGCTACTTTGTTTTTCTTTAAAATACTGATCATGATATTTTCAAAATCATTATACGATTGCCCGGCAGCCTCGTCAACCGCATGCTATTAAATGCAGGGGTTCAACATAGTCACAGTATGGTTTCAGCAAGCTTAGTAATCTGCTGAAACCTTATAGTGTGACTATACTAACACTAGATGTTTTTGGCGACTTTCTGAATGGCCAAAAACATCTAGTGTTAGTATGATCTCGTTTGATCTGGTATTGAACCCCTGCACACCATACAGGTTGCCAACATCCTTACTTTAAAGGTAAAATACATATATGTTGAGCAAAATAGGCTATTGCGACTTTCATTGCCACCTGGACGATGAATGCTTTGAGCAAAACCGCTGGCAAATTATCGATCAATGTTTTTCCCAAGGAATGGTGAGCATAATATCCGTTGCTGATCCGGTTAAAAAAATCTCACTTGCAAAAACAGAGGAAATACTGGCCTATAATCCCAATATATATGCGGTATGCGGAGCCCACCCGCATCAGGCCGATCAATATTCTCTGGAAATTGAAAAAAACATGTTTTCTTTTCATAGAAAAGTAAAAATACTGGCCATTGGTGAGGTTGGGCTCGATTACCACTATGATTTTGCGACCCGCGAAAATCAAATAAACACTTTTAAAAGACAAATAGCCATTGCCCGGGAATTGGCTCTGCCGCTGGTGATCCATTCCAGAAATGCCGAAGCAGAAGTATTAAAAATACTCGATTCGGAAAAATTCGCCCTCCCAGTAGTATTTCATTGCTTTACCGGGAATAAACCTGCCGCCAAAGAAATTTTAAAAAGAGGCTATTATATTTCGATTTCAGGAATAATTACCTTTAAAAAAGCCGATGAACTCAGGGAAATCGTAAAAATTATTCCCTTGCCGCAATTATTCAGCGAAACCGATTCACCCTATTTGTCTCCCGAACCCCGGCGCGGGGAAATTAATACACCGCTCAGCGTGATACAAGTGGTGGAAAAAATCGCCGCCATCAAAAATATGGATACAGCGCAAATAAATGTTGCGATTTCTCAGAACCTCTTGCGCTTTTCAGCAAAAAACTAATCTGCTTCTTTGGTTACTTTTTCTATGGCCACCAGCCGGTCTCCGGGCTTCAAATTGATTAACTTAACTCCCTGGGTTGCCCGTCCCTTGGAACGAATTTGTGAAGCGTCCTGTTTATTTAAAATGCCTTTTTCCGAACTAAGGATAATTTCACAATCGTCCTCATGTAAAGTGACCAAACCGATCACTTTGCCTAGTTTTTCGGTGATTTTTATATTTATCAAACCTTTACCGCCCCGTTTTTGCAAGCGATAGAGAGATAAAGCGGATTTTTTGCCAAAGCCATTTTCGGTAACAGTCAAAATATGCTTGCCTTTTTCTCCAATCACATCGGCACCAACCACAAAATCATCTTTAGCCAATTTTATGGCCGTAACCCCGCGCGCCCCGCGCCCCATGGCCCTGACATCCTTTTCGTTGAATTTTAGCGCCTTGCCAAGATAAGTTCCCAAAATAATCTCGTTATTGCCAGCGGTAATCTGGGCTTCGAGAAGTACGTCCCCTTCAGGAACTTCAGCGGCGATAATGCCGTTAATGCGCGGACGTGAAAAAGCGGCCAGTGCGGTTTTTTTCACAAATCCATATTTGGAAAACAACACTACATATTTGTCTGCAGAAAACTCCTTGACATTGATAACCGAACATACTTTTTCTTCGGGCCCAATACCGATCAGACGGTTGATAGGTTTGCCGCGTCCGGCGCTGTCAGCTTCCGGAATGTCATATACTTTTATCCAAAACATGCGGCCCTTTTCAGTAAACACCAAAATGTAAGCGTGAGCCGAAGCTATGAATACCCGTGAAATGACATCCTCTTCTTTAAGCCCAATTCCTCTCTTGCCCATGGTTCCCCGGTGCATGCTCCGATATGAACTGAGGGTCGTCCTTTTAATATAAGCGTCGCGGGTATAAGAAATGACAAAATCTTCATCTTTAATCATATCTTCGATTTTAAATTCCGATAATTGTTTTTCAATTATCACTGTTCTGCGTGGATCGGCAAACTGCTCTCTAACTTTCCTCAACTCTTCTTTTATTAAATTCAATAACATACGTTCACTGGCCAAAAGTTCCTTGAGATAATTGATTAACTTGATTAATTCTATGTATTCATTCTCCAGCTTTTCAATTTCCAAGCCAGTTAAGCGATACATCTGCATATCCAGAATGGCGTCCGCCTGGACCTGGGTTAAGGGAAGTTTTTCGGTTAAATTATTGCGGGCATCCAAACGATTTTTAGAAGTACGAATAATTTTAATAACCAAATCAAGTTTTCCCAATGCAATCTTTAACCCTTCAATGATATGGGCGCGTTTTTCGGCTTTGTCCAGTTCAAACAAGGAACGGCGACGAATGATTTCTTTACGATGACCTAAAAAATAATTAAAATAATCAATCAAATTAAATTGTTTGGGCTGCTGATTGATAATCGCCAAAAAAATCATCGAATAACTCGTTTGCAATTGCGTATGTTTAAAAAGTGCGTTCAAAATCACTTCGGGAATTTCATCTTTCTTTATTTCGACAACCAGGCGCATGCCATCCCGATCAGACTCGTCGCGCAGGTCGGATATGCCTTCAATTCGTTTCTTTTTAACCAAATCGGCAATGTTTTCCAATATTTTCGCTTTATTGGTTTGATAGGGAATTTCGGTAAAAACAATTTTCTGCCGTCCCCTGGAATCGGTTTCAATCACGGATTTGGCGCGGACAACAAAATTACCCCTGCCGGTTTCATAGGCATTTTTGATCATATCCTGGCCAAAAATATAACCTCCGGTTGGAAAATCGGGGCCGGGCATTATTTTCATCAAATCCGCTACACTAACATCCGGGTTATCTACGTAATGGATAAAGGAATCAATTAATTCACCGAGGTTATGCGGAGGAATGGCTGTGGCCATGCCCACAGCGATTCCCGACGTACCGTTCAAAAACAAGTTTGGCAATAAAGAAGGAAACACAACCGGCTCGGTTAATGAACCATCATAGTTGGGAATAAAATCCACCGTATCTTTGTCAAGATCGTTTAGCAATTCATTGGTAATTTTTTGCAGTTTGACTTCGGTGTAACGCATGGCGGCAGGCGGATCACCGTCAATCGAACCGAAATTTCCCTGCCCGTCCACCAGGGGATAACGCAGAGAAAAATCCTGCGCCAGGCGAACCAGCGTGTCGTAAACGGCCACATCGCCATGGGGATGATATTTACCTATGACATCCCCGACAATACGGGCCGATTTTTTATAGGACTGATTATAATGCGAACCTGTTTGGTGCATGGAAAAAAGAGTGCGCCGATGAACTGGCTTTAAGCCATCGCGAATATCGGGAATGGCTCTGCCTATAATTACACTCATGGAATAATCCAAATAAGATGTTTGCATCTCATTTTCAATGGTCACTTCTTCAATGGCCACCTTCTTCTCTTTTTCCTTATCTTTTTCTTCCATCATTATTCCTTATATATCGAGGTTTCTGACATTCAAGGCATTTTTTAAAATAAATTCCTTACGCTTGGAGGCATCATTACCCATCAAGGTATCAAAAATAGCTTCACTTTCCTGCAAGTCATTCACGGCCACTTTTAGCAATGTCCGGTTTTCCGGGTCCATGGTTGTTTCCCACAATTGCTCGGGATTCATTTCGCCAAGCCCCTTATAACGCTGAATGGATAAGCCTTTCTTTAACCGCTCAAACAAAAATGAGACCAATTCCCTGCGGTTTTCAACGATATAATTTTCTTTACCGATCAGTAAATAATAAGGGGCAGGCGGGAATTCTGCGAGTTTTCCATATAATTCGTGGATATCAGAAAATTCGGGTCCGGTTAAAAAAGCGTGGTCAATAGCTTTGCTGGTTTTTACACCGTTAAATTCAAATTCTATGTCCAAAATATAAGTGGCATATTCTTCATCAAATTTTATTTCCACATTTTTGCAAAGAGAGTTTTCTTGCAATTTTTGGGCCAATTGCGAGGTGTTATCTTTATCTTTAAAATCATTTTCACTTTTAATGATTTCAATGAGTTTTTTGGTCAGGGGGCGGGGCATGCCCCGTTTTTCCAGATTATTCATTAATAGATTTTTTTTATGAACCAACTTAATGAATTTAATTAATTTTTGGCCTTTTAAAAGTTCTTCATTAAAACCTTTCTGATATAAAACAACCTCATCGCCGATTTTAGCAAACAAGTAGTTTTCCAATTCCTTTTCATTTTTCAGGTACGCTTTGGTTTGACCTTTTTTTATCAAATACAATGGTGGCTGAGCCAGATAAAGATAACCCTTATCAATCAGAGATTGCATCTGCCTGAAGAAAAAAGTCATGATCAGGGTACGGATATGACTACCATCCACATCGGCATCGGTCATGATGATTATTTTATGATAACGTATTTTTTCTATATCATAATGTTCTTCACCAATGCCTACACCCAAAGCGGCGATCATTTTTTTTATTTCCTCGCTTTCAAGCATTTTGGTTGTGGTGGCTTTTTCCACATTGAGTATCTTGCCTTTCAAAGGTAAAATCGCTTGAAAACGCCGGTCCCGCCCCTGTTTGGCCGAGCCGCCGGCCGAATCCCCTTCGACTATATACAATTCGCTGTCTTCAGGATTCTTGGATTGGCAATCAGCCAATTTCCCGGGTAAAGTGGTGTTTTCCAATAAGTTGGATTTTCTGACCAATTCTTTGGCTTTTTTTGACGCCTCCCTGGCCTTGGCTGCCAGCAAAACCTTGCCAATGATTGCCCTGGCAACATTTAAATTTTCATCGAAATATTCACCAAGTTTTTTATTGACAAAAGACTCCACGGTCCCTTTTACGTCTGAATTTCCCAGCTTGGCCTTGGTTTGTCCCTCAAACTGGGGATCCTTGATACGAATGGAAATCACGGCAGTCAAACCTTCGCGCACATCATCACCGGAAAATCCTTCTTTAAAGTCTTTGATTAAACTGTTGACCTGGGCAAAATTATTGATCGTGCGCGTAATCCCGGATTTGAAACCAGACAGATGGGTTCCCCCTTCAACGGTATTGATATTGTTCACAAAAGAAAAAAGTGTGTCATTATAGGAATCGACATATTGAAAGGCTATTTCTATTTCAATATCATCTTTTTTTACAGATAAATATATGGGCGAGGCATGGATTTTTTCTTTTGTTCCCACAAGATATTTGATATATTCAACAATACCGCCCTTGTAGTAAAAAGTTTCCTTTTTGTCTACCCTTTCGTCATTTAAAGTAATCGTCAGCCCTTGATTTAGAAATGCCAGTTCTCTTAAGCGTCTGGATAAAATACTAGAAGTAAATTCAACAGACTCAAAAATTTCATCATCGGGCCAGAAGGTAATTTTGGTTCCCCGTTTGTTGGTTTTACCAATTTTAGTTAATGCAGTTACTGGTTTCCCAAATTCATATTTCTGAAAATAAATACTTCCACCCCTTTTAATTTCCAATTCGAGTTTTGACGAAAGGGCATTCACCACCGATACGCCAACCCCATGGAGACCTCCGGACATTTTATAACTGTCTTGATCAAATTTCCCCCCGGCATGCAGGATAGTCATCACCACTTCGGCCGCTGTTTTCCCTTCTTCTTTATGCATACCGACTGGTATGCCGCGGCCATTATCATTAACGGTAACAGAATTATCAAAATGAATCGCTACATCAATCTGATCACAAAACCCGCCCATAGCTTCATCGATTGAATTGTCCACTACTTCATAAACCAGATGGTGCAAACCGGAAGCACCGGTACTGCCAATATACATGGCCGGCCTTACCCTGACCGCCTCCAAGCCCTCCAAGACTTTTATATTTTCTGCGGTATACGATTTATCATCGAAATTGGCATTGGTTTTATCCACGGTTAATTCTCCTTTCCGAGTTCAAACAAATTTCCGAATTTTTCGTTCTTTAATACCGATGTGGCAATGATTTGCATCTGGGGAAAATGATCAATTATAAAATTCAGATTTTTTTCATCCATAGCCACGTCATAGTCATCAATTAAAAAAACAGGAAAATCATTTTGGGAGCGATAAAACAGATTGATAAAGGCCAAATAAACTATAATGAGATGTTTTTTTTTCTCACCCGATGAAAACAACTGCAGCTTTTTACCGGAAACCATTAGGGCAAATCGATCCCTTTGGGGACCCAGTAGACAGCGCTTGCACTTAATTTCCGAATTTCTTATCAAGCGTAAATCGTTAAGAATAGATGTTTCTGAAATCTCTTGATTGGCAAGCAAGGCTGGATAATAATTAATTTCCAGTTCTGAAGCGAATGCTTTTTTTATTTCATCGTTTAATTGATTTATAAAATTCATCCTTTTTTTAACAATTTCAAATCCTGTTTCGGATAACAATTTATTCCAACTGTCCAATTCTGAATTATTAATTGGTTTACCCAACTTTTTTAGCAAATAATTTTTTTGCTTTACCAAGTGATTATACCTCAAAATATAGTGCAAGTAAAGGGCATTTACACCAAATATAAAGCGGTCAATCATTTTTCTAAAATAGGGATTATGGTCGATAAATAAATTATAATTCAGAGAAGAAAAAAACAAGGGATATAAATATTTCCCGATCTCGATCAATGAACCTTTTTCACTATTTAGTTGCAGTTTGAATTTTTTATCATAGCTGGCAATCAAACTGTTTTCTCCCGATTTATTAGCTATTTCAGCATGAATATAAAAACCAGAACCATTGAAATTGATCATTTCCTGCTTACTGACCTGCAAAAACGACTTGCCAAACCCAAGCAAATACAAGGCTTCGATAATTGATGTTTTGCCGCTGCCATTGACGCCATAAATTAAATTTTTCAAATCGCCAAATTTTATAATAAATTTATTTAAATTCCTAAAGCCATTGATTTGTAAATTTTTTACTACCAAGTAGAATCTAAATATTCAAGGGCATTATTATATAAATAAAATGCGCACTGCTGCTATCCAGGGGTTTAAAAAGAAAAGAACTTTCACTGTCATTCAAACCGATTGTGATTTTTTCAGAATTATTATGCGTTAAAAAATCAAGGACAAAATTGCCATTAAAACCGACATTGACCGCTTTGCCTTGATAATCAATGGGTATTTCATCATAACCTTCGCCTTTCTCCGGAGTCGTTCGTTCCAGAATCAGTTTATTTTTAGAGAATTTAAACAAAACCCCATTATTCCTGGTTTTAAAAATCAGTATGCGGCGCAAGGTTCGCATTAATTCATCAGAATTAATGATGGCCGTTTGCTCGGTTTTTTCAGGAATTACTGTTTTATAATTTGGAAATTTTTGATCAACAATGCGCGAGCATAAAATTCTATTTTTATGTTTGAAAAAAAGATTATTTTTATCAAAAGCAAATTCAATATCACCATCGCTGCCTATTTTCAAAACTTCGAGTAATGTTTTTCGGGAAAGAATATATTCCACAGAATCGCCAACCGAAAAATCGGCATCAAAAAATGTGTATGATAAACGATGGCCATCTGTAGCAGCCATTTCCAGCTTATTTTGTGAAATACTCATTAACGCGCCACCAAGATTGAATTTCAATTCTGGAGAAATCACATAATAACAATTATTGATCATTGTTTGAAAATCACTCAAAGAAATCTTCAAGGCCACAGAAAGATCATTGACCGGTAATTCGGGATAATCTGACGATTGTAAACCCAACATTTTATACTTGCAAGTTTTTTTCTCATTGGTAATAAGAATTTGCAAATCATTATCTTCGGAAATTTCAATCAAACCTTCGGGCATTTTAGAAATTAGATCATATAGATCCTTGCCATTCACGGTAAAGGCGCCAGTCTTTTGAATGTCTACTTGCATGTTGGTGGTCAAACCTATTTCCAAATCGGTAGCTACCATTTCCAAAACCCCGCCTTCCAGTGCGGTAAGTTTGATATTTTGCAGAATTTCCATTATTGCTTTTTTCTCAAAGATTCCTTGAAATAATCGTAACTCATTTTCAAGTTTTGCTTTTTCCACAAAAATTTTCATATTCAACCTGCCTTATTATTTAAATTAAATAATATAATAATAAAAATAAAAGAAACAAGCAATAAGGAAAAGTGGAAAAATTTGTAAATCATTGTCGGCAGTGAAATTTTTATTATTATTGAATGTTGAAAAATTGTGATTGTTGTTGAAAACATCAATCGGTAAAAAATTCAACATAATAATTGACTTTTCTGGAAAAATCGTTGTCAGTTTGGAGTAGTTTTTCAATTTTTTTTATAGAATGAAGCACTGTTGTATGGTGTTTTCCCCCGAATGAATTGCCAATTTCCACCAGAGGATAGCGGGTTAGTTTTTTTGCCAGATACATGGCAACTTGTCTGGGCAGGGCTATTTTGGGAGAATTATTTTTAGATTTTAGTTCCTCAATTTTTATATCAAATTTTTCTGAAATAAATTCTTGAATGGTATCAATAGTAATGATTTTTTTTTCAATATTAATGTAGGGTTTTAGGGCTTCTTTGGCAAAAGGCAGGGTAATGTCTGCTGATTGCAATTCGGAATGTTTCAAGTCGGCGTAGCCAAGAAGCCGGTTAAGGGCTCCTTCAAGTTTTCTTATATTGTCTTTAATTGAGGTTGCCAAAAAATAAACCACTTCATTGGGTATTAAAAAATCATTATGGAAAGTGTTTTTTTTCTCGGCAATTTTTTTTTGCAGTATAGCAATTCTTGCCTCTAAATCATAAGGTAGAATGTCAACAATACCACCCATTTCAAATCTTGATTTTATTCTTTTTTCGAGATCCGGCATATTGTCTGGGTGCTTATCCGAGCAAATGACAATTTGCTTTTCCTGTTGAATCAAACTGTTAAAAATGTAATAAAATTGTTCACTGGTTCCACCCCATTTGGTAATATATTGAATATCATCGATCAATAGGACGTCAATTGACGTATATTTTTTTAAAAATTCCGAACGTTTGTTTAGCCTAGTATATTCGACATATTCATTCATAAAATCACTGGTGGTCAGATATATGACATTTGTTTTGTCATTATTTTGGACAATCCGGTTGCCAATTGCCTGCATTAGGTGTGTTTTTCCAAGACCGACATCACTATATATATAAAGAGGATTATATGATTTGCCGGGGAACTCAGATACGCTGTAAGAAAATGAATAAGCAATGCGGTTGGAATCACTTTGGACCAAAGAATCAAAAGTATATTTTTTTTGCAATCGCGATTCATTGCTAAGATTTTTGTTTGCATTTTCTTTGGTATTTTGAGTGTTTTCTTCTTCACCCAAAGGAACAATCTTAGTGACAAAATTAAAATTATTTTTAGTATAATTATTTATATTATCCAGTAGGTTCTGTTTGATCCAGATCAAATTTTTTTGTTCGGGAGCTCCCAAAAAAAGGGTATCTTCAAGGGTGCCAATATATTTTAATGGTTCGATCCATTTTTTAAAAGATGGCTCATCCAAAACACTTTTTAAATAGTTGGTCAATTTTTCCAGATTATTCATCAGCCCGCCTTTTTCCACAATTATTTTAACAAATGTGGAAAAATATTATATTTCTATCTCCAATAACCCATTGCATTATCTAATCCTAGTAGAAAAACTGACAGGTGTCAAGCCTTGACAAAAAAATTTATTTTTGTTTAGATAGTATCCATGAAAGACAAAACTATTTTGCATCAGGTTCAAAAAAAAATCCAGGAATTACAGATTGAATTTATAGATTTAAAAATACTTGATTTAAAAGGGAAACTACATTCATTATTACTTCCCAGCAAAATGCTGGATGCCCGGTTGCTTGAGAACGGGGTTGGCTTTGATGCCTCCTCTTATGGATTTGCCAAACCGGAAAAAAGCGATATGGTGATGATTCCCGATTTGGAAACGATGATCATTGATCCTTTTCGGGAGCGGAAAACCGCGATTTTCTTAGCCAATATCCATATGGCCGACAGTATGCGTACCCGGTTTGCGGAAGATCCAAGATTCATAGCCCTCAAAGCCGAGGAGGCTTTAATAAAATCAAAAGTTGGAACCAGTGCCTTATTTGGGCCCGAATTTGAATTCTTTATTTTCAAAGAAGTTAGCTATGGAGTCAGCGAGGAGGGAAGTTACTATTTTTTAAAGAAAGACAGTGAAGAGAAAAGAAACTTTTATCACGCCGGCTCACCAGATGACGAATTTATTGATTTTAAAAATGAAGCGGTTGCCTTGTTGCAGAACCTGGGGGTCAATATCAAATATCATCATCATGAAGTGGCTGTCAATCAACACGAAATCGAGACCATGTTTAACCCATTGCTTAAAACCGCCGATCAAGCTGTAATTATTAAGTATGTGTTATTTAACCTGGCCAAAAAGAAAAATCTATATGTGACGTTCATGCCCAAACCATTTTTTGGCAAAGCCGGAAATGGATGGCATGTTCACCAATACATTATGAACAAGGACAAAAATGCTTTTCTAAAAAAAGGAAATTATGCCAATCTTTCAGAAATTGGGCTGCATTACATGTCTGGACTTTTGTTTCATTCAGGGTCTTTGTGCGCTTTTTCGAACCCATCAACTAATTCCTATAAAAGATTGGTAAGGGGGTTTGAGGCCCCGGTTTCGGCAATTTTTGCCACGTCCAATCGGAACGCCGCAATTCGCATTCCAGCCTATGTGAACGAAAATGAAACGCGCATTGAGTATAGACCCGGGGATGCTACCTCCAATCCGTATTTGTTTTTAGCGGCCATGTTACTGTCAGGCATTGATGGGGTTTATAAAAACATATCCCCTGAAAAATTCAATTTTGGACCTTTCGATACCGGGATCCCCGAAGCCAAAGTGTTTAAAAACAAAATCAAAGAACTTCCTGAAAACCTGGCCGAGGCGCTTGATTGCCTGGAAAAAGATAATGAATATTTGAAATATAATAACGTGTTCGATTCGGCCCTCATTCAACAATGGATAAAAATAAAGAAATATGAAATTGAAGAAGTAGCCCAGATTCCCCATCCCAAAGAATTTGAATTGTATTTTAATTTTTAATTTTGTTAAAAAAAACAATCAAACGGATAGCGGCAATTGCGGTTATTTTTCTGGTTTTGTTTTCTCCGCTTTTATTGTTTTTTGATTTTCAAAAGTTCACTCCATTCGTTTTGACCATTTGGCTCCTTTCTGCGGTTTATTTTGTCTTTATCAAAGACCGGCTATAAAAGCTGTGTTTTCATAAATAGGTTTCACGTGAAACAATAGGTGGACAAATGATACTTGATGTGTATGTGGATTTTTTATTAGCTTACAATAAAAAAGTAAATTTGGTTTCAAAAAAATCAACGCCAGAAACGATAAATATTTTAATTTCCGAATCTCTGATGCTTAAAAAATATCTTTCGACCAATTTTGTGATCGATGCGGGCAGCGGCGGTGGTTTGCTGGGGATACCCCTGGCCCTGTCTTTTCCGGGGAAACGAATAGTATTGACGGAAACAGTCCAAAAAAAAGCAAAATTTTTAAAACTGGCTCTTGAAGAGTTGGCTTTAAAAAATGTAATGGTTTGGGGCGGCTCAATTCAGGAATACATGCAGCGGCATAAAAAGATTGCAAGCACGTTAATTTCCAGGGGATTTCCTCATATTGATATATTAGCCGATTATGTATTTAAAAAAACAATAAAGGAATTGATTCTGATTACGTCTCCCTTAAAAATCAATATAATTCAAAATAAAGTGGCAAATATCCAGCAAAACAGCTATAATATCCCCTCAAGGGACAATCTGATAATTTTTAAAATGGAGAGTGTTTCACGTGAAACACAAAAAATATGGGTGAAATTATAGCTGTTGCCAATCAAAAAGGCGGAGTGGGGAAAACCACCACCGCAATAAACTTGTCCGCCGCACTGGCTATTGCCGAAAAGCAAGTTTTGTTGATCGATCTCGATCCGCAAGCTAATGCCACAACCGGAATTGGCATGGATAAATATGCAAATAGAAAAGACATATATTCGATTTTAATTGGTGAAAATAATGTTCGCGGAGCAATTGTTGCCACCGAATTGGAGTATCTAAAGGTTATCCCAGCTACGCGAAACCTGGCCAGGTTTGAATTGGAAACGGTTTCAGAAGACAATAACCATCTATATTTAAAAAATGTATTGCAGGAACTGGAAAACGAATATGATTATTTGTTCATTGACTTGCCACCATCCCTGGGCTTGTTGACAATTAATGCCTTGACCGCGGCGCACAATGTTTTGATTCCAATTCAAGCTGAATATTATGCGTTGGAAGGTTTATCGGATTTAATTAATACAATCAACCGGATCAAGGAGCATTTCAACCCTATCCTTGATATTAAAGGTGTACTTTTAACCATGTGTGACGAGCGAACCAACCTTTCCAAACAGATTGAGGTTGAGTTAAGGAAATATTTTAAAGCCAAAGTATACGACACGATTATTCCGCGCAATATTCGCCTGTCCGAGGCGCCCAGTTTTGGTAAACCCATTCAGGTGTATGATATCAAATCGGCGGGGGCTCGGGCATATATGTCTTTGGCCAAGGAGATGATGAGAAAATGAAACGAAATGTCTTGGGTAAGGGAATAGCCGCAATTATTTCCAATGAATTCATCGGGGAAAAGAAGCTTTTTGATATTGAGATTGACAATATTTATCCCAATCCTTTTCAACCCCGTAAAAACTTTCGGAAAGAGGCGCTTCGCCAATTGGCCGAATCAATGAAGGAGATGGGCATTATTCAACCGTTGGTAGTATTTAAACGAGAGGGTAAATATTTTCTTGTTGTCGGTGAAAGGCGATGGCGTGCAGCCCAATTACTAAAATGGGAAAAAATCCCGGCTTTGGTCAAAGAATTTACCGCTAATGACATTATGGCGGAAACGTTGATCGAAAACATCCAAAGAGAAGAATTGAATGCCATGGAAATTGCTGAAGGTATTGAAGCGCTTATTTCGCAAAGCGGTGAAGGGCAACAAGAAATTGCCGATAAACTGGGAATGAACCGGACCACTGTAGCCAATTTTTTAAGGCTGTTGAAATTACCGGTAAAAATAAAAGAATATGTTGCTAATGAAAAGCTTGATCAGGGGCATGCTCGCGCCTTGTTATCCTTGAAAAACGATGCGGATATTTTGGAAGCTGCAGAACGGATAATCAGAAAAAAACTTTCTGTTCGTCAAACCGAAATGCTGGTGAAAAATTTTTATGTTTTGCCAGAAATAATAAACCCGGATCCTGATATTTTGAAAATGGAGAACAAATTAACTCGGCATTTAGCAAGTAAGGTAAAATTAGCTTATGCAAAATCGGGAAATGGAAAAATTGAGATTTTTTTTAATTCTCTTGCTGAATTTGAGCGCTTGTTTTCCATTTTGACCAAGGAGAAAAAAAATGAATAAAATTGAGCCGGCAGCTCGGATTAATGGATTTATTGACCGAGAAACAGAAATCATCGGTGATATTAAATTTAAGGAAAATTTCAGAATTGATGGTGTTTTTAAAGGGAAGATCCTATCTGGCAATGGCTTGATTATTGGTGAAACTGCTGAGGTTGAAGCGGACATCGAGGTTAGCAGTATGACCATTAACGGGCGAGTGAAGGGCACTATCAAAGCCAAAGACAGAATTGAAATATTTTCCAAAGGCCGGGTGATAGGAACTGTGACCACACCGAAATTGATTATTGAAGAAGGAGCATTTTTTCAAGGATCATGCCAGATGGAAATGAAAGCACTGGAGAGTAAGAATCGGGGCGTGGATGAGAAAATTGTGAAATGAAAATTGCGGCAGTGATTCCCTCTCGTTTTCAATCAAGTCGTTTCCCAGGGAAACCCTTGGCACAAATTGCCGGGAAAACCATGATTGAAAGGGTCTATCGTCAGGTTGAAAAAGTTGGTTGCTTCTCAGAAATCATTGTGGCGACTGATAATAAGCGCATCCTTACTGAAGTTATTGCTTTTGGCGGCAAAGCCGAAATGACCAACGCTGCAATTAATTCCGGAACCGAGCGCGTGTGGTCGGTGCTAAAAAAAAAGGATTGTGATGCTGTAATTAATATTCAAGGCGATGAACCGCTTATTTCGGAAAAATTAATATTGCAGATATATGAAGCTTTAAATAAAAAAATTTTTGACGTGGTCAGTGCGGCCCACTTCAATCATTCATACCGGGATTTTTGTTCAAAAAATATAGTCAAGGTGGTTTTTGATATTGGCAATCAGGCTTTGTATTTTTCGCGCTCGCCCATTCCCTATTGTGAAAAAGACTTTTTTGAAGGGTTTTTTCAGCATATCGGGATATATGGCTACACTCGCAAAGCTCTTGAATCATACATGACAGGAGAAGTTGCACCTATGGAAAAAACGGAAAAACTTGAGCAATTACGTTTTTTACACCAACAGTATAAAATAGCTATTGTTTCTACCGAGTATGAATCTCATGGGGTTGACATTCCCGCTGATATTGAAAAAGTGGAAGCCATTTTAAGGGGAAGCCATGCCTAAAACCAAGTATATTTTTATTACCGGTGGAGTTTTGTCTTCTTTGGGTAAGGGTGTAGCGGCGGCTTCCATTGGCAATATCCTTGAATCGTATGGTTTCAGTATCAGTATTTTAAAGCTGGATCCATATTTAAATGTAGACCCAGGCACCATGAGCCCTTTTCAGCATGGTGAAGTTTTTGTGACCGATGATGGAGCGGAAACCGATCTGGATTTGGGTCATTATGAACGGTTTACCAGCACTTTTACTGCCCAAAAAAACAATTGGACAGCCGGGCGTATCTATGACAATGTGATTCAAAAAGAACGGCGCGGTGATTATCTGGGTAAAACCGTTCAGGTTATTCCCCATGTTACCGATGGAATCAAGTCTGCCATTTTTGGAATTGACGATGGCGCCGATGTGGTTCTTGTCGAAATCGGCGGCACAGTGGGAGACATTGAAAGCCTGCCTTTTCTGGAAGCGATTCGGCAGGTTGGCCTTGAACTTGAAGAAGACAGAGTTCTTTTTATCCATTTAACCCTGGTTCCGTATATAAAAACTGCCGGAGAACTTAAGACAAAACCAACCCAGCACAGTGTCAAATCCCTGCAGGAAATCGGTATTCAACCTGATATTTTGTTGTGCCGGACAGAAATTCCTTTAAATCTGGAAATAAGAAAAAAAATCGCCCTTTTCACCAACCTTAAAGTGGAAGCGATTTTCAGTGCCATTGATGTGGCTACAATTTATGAAATTCCGTTGATTTATAAAAAACAGGGATTGGGAGAAATCATTCTCCAAAAACTAAAACTGAAAAAGCGTTGTGACGATTCTTTGGCATGGACAAAATGGGTTAAAAAAATAAAAAACCTTTCCCAAGAGGTTACTATCAGTATTGTGGGAAAATATGTCCGCCACACCGATTCCTATAAAAGTTTATTTGAAGCCTTGTTTCATGCCGGTATAAACAACAATGTCAAGGTGAAATTGAATATGGTGGAAGCCGATAGTTTATTGTCTGAAAACCTTGCTAAAATTTTCCGCCATACTCAGGGGATATTGATTCCCGGTGGTTTTGGTATTCGCGGTATTGAAGGCATGATCAAAGCGGCAGAATATGCCCGGATCGAGCATATTCCCTTTTTTGGTATTTGTTTGGGCATGCAAGTAGCTACTGTCGAATTTGCCAGGAATATGATTGGTTTAAAAGATGCTCATTCTACGGAATTCAATGCCAAGACCAGCCAAAAGATATTTTTAAAGCTTAAAGAACTCAGCAATATCGAAGACATGGGACACAACATGCGCTTGGGATCTTATTCCTGCTCCCTGAAAAAAGATTCTTTAGCGTTTTCGGTCTACAAACAAGCAAAAATTCAGGAAAGGCATCGCCATCGCTATGAATTCAATCCCGCTTATGAAGAGCAACTTGAAAACCACGGCATGAAGGTTGGCGGGAAAAACCTGAAAAGAAACCTGGTGGAAATGGTAGAAATTCCCGGTCATCCCTGGTTTATCGGCTGCCAGTTTCATCCGGAATTTAAATCAAAACCATTAAGTCCGCACCCGCTGTTTGTTGCTTTTATTAAAGCCGCAAAAGATTATCTTCTACCCGATTCGCCGAAAAAGTGATTGTTATGGAGCTTATTCGACAATTTTAACAAATTCGTAATAGACCGCTTTGACCATGGCCGTTAAATTGATCAAAAGGGCTTCCCGAGGGCCAGCGATAGTGGGCAAGGAATATTCTTGGCTTAACAATTTTTCAGCGATAGCGTTGAAATCAATGCTTATTTGCAATTCCTTAAATATTTTAGTTTTTAATTTTTGTGTTTCCAGAAGTGAACGGTTAAAAAATTCTTGAACGTTCTTCCGGCCTTTTATGACCTGGTTGTGAGGCAATGCCAGCATTCCAGCATCCAGAGTGCTGATTTTTTCTAAAGACCCTATATATTGAGTATAACTGGACAAAAAAAGCGGCTTGATGGTACCGTTTTTTTCCATGACGCCGGCGGCATCGCCAGGAAAAAGAATATTTTCGGGTTGCAGTAAAAAAGACAGGGAACAACGGGTATGCCCCGGGGTTTCGTAAACTTGCAACCATTGGTTTTGGGAAACCGAGATTGTTTCTCCCTCATGAACCACGCTGATATTTTCCGGCATGGTAACGTGCATTGAGTTGTCTTGATTAAGAAGGCGCTTGAATTCCTGGTTTAGTTTATCGATAAATTCAATGGCTTTGGGATTTTGCAGAATTTCTTTGGTCCGTTGCGATGCGAGGATGTTGAAATGATGCCTTGTTTGCAGATAAGCGCATGCCCCGGTATGGTCATAATGGGAATGGGTCAGTAAAACCGTATCGATTTTATCATTTCCTAAAATCTTGGCCAAGTTTTCCTCGATTTCTGCGCTTTTGGCCAGGATACTGCAATCCACAATTATGTTTTTTGGGCCGTGAATAAGATAAATAGGAAACATGGGATCGTGAATAGTAAAAACATTGCTGGTAATATTGGAATAATTTTTTATTTTTACCATGAATCCCAACGGATTAAATCCTTTACAGGCTTCCGGCTTCTGGCAGGCTGTATCTGTTCGGGGTAGCCCATACTCATGAGTTCCACAATGCGCACGTCTTGGGGAATGCCCAGAACCATTTTGGCTTTTATTTCATCAAACGAGCCGATCCAGCAGGTGCCCAATCCCTCACGAACAGCCTGCAAGGCGACATGCTCGAGTACAATGGCCAGGTCGATGAGATAAGCGGGATGGCCGCAGCGCATCACATAGGTGGGATTCAGGGCGCAGGCGGCGATGAGGATTGGTGCTCCTTTCAAGAATTGTTGTTGGGGAGATGCCATATCAACAAGTTTTTCTTTTATAGCGGGATTTTTCACCAAAATTAATTTCCAATCTTGCTGGTTGCGAGCAGTTGGTGCCAGCCTGGCCGCTTCCAGTATTCGGTCCAACTTTTCCGGTTCAATGGTTTGGCGGCTGTATTCCCGGATTGAACGCCGGTTTACGATCTCTTCAATGATTGTCACAGGTAATAAACGCCCCCGAGCAAAAAAATGAATGATTCACTTTTCACTGTAACTGCGGGGTCAATTAAAAAATTGCTCAGCCAGCGGCTGTAGCGGACCTCAGCGAACAGGCCCCATTGGCCGATGGGCCATTCGTAGCCCAGCAAGGCGTTGAAAGCCAATACGAAAGTTTTTGTATTGCCGCGCAAATCAAAATCTTCTTCGCTTTCAGGGAAAATTAAATGGTGCGAAGTGATAAAAACAAATTCGGGTCCTAAAGCAACGTACGGGGAAGCCTTGTCCATGAATTGGTATTTGAAAAGAAATGGGAAACCAAGGGTGGAATTTTTATAAATACCGGAAACTATGTTATCCGGAGCGTAGGTAATAGAAGTTTTTGCTCCCTTTTGGCTGTACAAAGCGTTGATTTCCAGTTTCATGTTCTGGTTGAGGTTAAAAGCCCAGCCCAAGCCGACGCCAAAGCCTGTTTTTTGCTGGTGGTTCAAAGAATTTATTTCGCTTGAAAACAAATATTTGTTAAAATTCATCCCGATCATGGCTTTGATTTCACTGGCCGACGCCGCTTGGGCCAGCAGCAAAAGAAAAAACGCAGCCGCGATTTTGTTTTTCATTCAATTAAGGGTAGCATGGTCGCGCATATTTTTCAACATATACATGCTTACCCATGTGTGTTTTGGCATAAGCGCGGGCTTTTTCTCCATCGTGGCGCATCACCGCCAGCACCTGGTTCATGATTGCCAATCTGCTTATTCTTCTTCCGTTGAAGTATAAATGGTCTCCAGCCAATAATCATCCAGGATCATGGGATGATCGAGAACAACTTCCAGGGTATTTTGATAGATGGAAAGGTTTTCCGATTTGAGGTTGAGTTTTAGGATATCACCGTGAACGGTTTTTTGCCGGACATAGCGGTTATTGAGGTAAATCTGGGCTTCACCATCATACCGGTGTCGAAAATGGAAAACCACGTATTTGGTTCGCAAATGGTAACGAGCAAAGGTACGGACCAGCCTGGTTACCGGCAGGTATTCTTGGGTTCGCAGCAAGATTGTCTTCTGGTCCCGATAGGTGATCTTGCCAAAATCTTTGATTTGTTCAATCATGGTTTTGAGTGTCGCGCGGGAGTCTGGACCATAGTGAATGAGTTGGTAACGGTCCAGGTGAAAAATAATGTAATTGACTGAGTATTTATGAATTAATTGTTCAATCTGGCTTTCAGTGGGAAATTTTAGGGGGTCCGTACCAATAATGCTTTTTAAATCGAAATAATACCTAAAAGGAATAATGGCGGTTTTGCCATTTAGCAGATAATTGCGATGAAACTCCCAGTTCAGCATGTAATCAGAATTTGAGTCCCACTGACCTGTTGCGAGATAACAGGGCATTTCCAAAATCACTTTTTCTCCTTTGTACGGCAAGTAATTGTAAACCGTTGCTTTCCCCTCGGGCCATAATTTTTTCATCATATAATTTTTAAAAATAGGCAGCACTTTTGGAATATTGAGAATGTTTTCGTAAATGAACAAAGCCATAAACCCCGCGACTACGGTTGCCAGAATTTTTTTATTCAATTTGGGTCCAATCTGATTGAGCGTCCGCTCCACGGCAATCACCATCAATAAAATAGCCAAAGGCAAACCCAATGGAAACAGGCGCCGGAATTCTCTCAGTCCTTGCAGCGGCAAAATGTCGAAAAATATCTCGTTCAATGTGAAGGATCTTAGAATGGGAATTTTGGGGAAAGTCAGAAAAAGCATTCCATGAAAGGCCGCTACCAAAAACATCAGCCGCTCTATTTTTTCGATTTTGACCCAGCGGCTAACCATCAAAGTGATCAAGCCAATCACAAAAACAAGAAGTAGAATGTCCAGGAAAATCGATTCATAATATGCCAATACCACAAAAAGGATAACAAAAACAAAGAGAACTGCTGTGAGGCGTTTCTTCTGTTGGGGAAACAGTGAGCTGACATACAGCAGTAGCAGCAAGCAGACAGCAAATCCAGGAAAAAAAATCATGTGCGGATGGTGTATGGGATAATTGAGAATAGGCTTTAATAATTTACTTAGGAAGAACAAATCAGTCGGAGTTACACCGGGGTGAGACATCCCGTGTTCAATATTGGCTTGGCCAACAAAGGTAAACGGAATATAAATGGCTACCATGAAGACAGCGGTTAATGCCAGCAGAGTAATGATGAATTTGAATTCGCGGTAGCGCATCAAGCCCATCCACAATGACCAAAAAATAAATGCCGGGATCAAAAAAACCCAGACCAAAACTCCGGGGTAAATACAGGCGAAAAACTGAAGGAACATAAAAAAAACAGCCAAGAAGCCATAGCTTCGCTTTTTGCTTTTTATAAAACGGAGGAAAAAGAAAAATATAAATGGAATATAAAAACCAGAGAGAAAATTGAGCCATACAAAATGTAAAAAATTTTTATGGTAAATCAGGTAAAAGGCAGCCAGTCCCGCTGCCAGCCATATTCGCGCCGTAAACTCCCGTGCCAGTAGGTAGCAACCCCAGGCCCCCAGGAACAAGGCCAGGATAATGTACATGTTGTAACTCTGACCTAGGCCTAATCCGCACCATTTAAAAATTTTAAAAAATAGCGACACGCCAAACAGGGGATGTGTTTTGGCCAAAACAAAGGAATCGGGGTATAGGAAAGGCAAATGATAAACCATATTGTAGGGTGCATTAATGGAATAATTGATAATGGCCAAAATATTTTTTAAGTCATTTTGATAAGCATAGGGAACATGGGTGGAGAAGAGCATAAAAAGATAAGGGTACAGGAGAAACATGATCATGAAAAAAAATAAACTGATCAAAATAAACCGGCTAGAACGCCTTTTCCAAAAAGGCAATTTCTGATTATTGTTTAACACTTGGGCCTGGGTTTCTATTTGACTCATTTTAGCACCCCTTAATCCCACCGCTATACGGTTTCTGTGACTAATAAAAATGCCTCTGCCATTGAGGGAATTCATTTTATAACATGGGGCGTTTGTACTGTCAACAACGGTGTTTTAGCCTCCAGCCACTAGTGTAGTGCGTCCAACACTTCTTTACATTTGGCGATCTTTGCCAAAATACGCTCAACCGGAGCGCTCCAGACGAAGACCTTTGGATTTTGGTTATGATTTTCTAAGTAGTCTTTAATAGCTTCGA